>OHQE01000032.1_pt1 | contig 105720 bp, 77 predicted proteins | sample 1577931 | NCBI WGS metagenome assembly OHQE01 (sample SAMEA3879552, study PRJEB24766) | human gut metagenome | biome: human-associated habitat; feature: feces | place: USA | collected 1985/1987 | reverse complement strand
CAACGCCCTACGAAAAAAACACACCAGCCACAAGCCCTGAAAGGGCGGAACCATATACAATTATGCCCTTTCAGGGCGCAAATTCAGATTGTCGCTTTTACGTAGGGCGTTGCCCTACGCTATATAATTAAACCCTTTCAGGGCACTCCGCAAAATTATCATTTAAGTGCATTTTCACAAACGATTTTTGTCAATGTATTCGCCTGCCCTACTTCCTTACCATCTACAAAAATGCGCAATCCTTTTCCGCAATGATAGCGATCACCATTCTTATCCCAAAGAATCGTCAGATTATGACCATGATATAATACATTATCCAGGCAGAACCAATCCCACTTGTCAGCAGGAATTAAGGGGTTCACTTCAATCGTATTATCCAAACGCGGACGAAGCCCGATCAATCCTGTAATTATCAGGTCGTTGAAAGTGGAATGGTTATAATAACGGCTACGTTCCTGATCTCCTTTCAGCCAATAACCGGTCACCTCATCCAAATATTCACCAATATAGGGACGACCACGATGATACTGTGATTCCACATACAATTCCATCTGACGGAAATATACACTGTCAGACAATACAGTCTGCGGATAATTATTCATAAAGTTAGCCATTGCTGTCAATGTCTGTGCGGAAGCAAACGGCCAGATAGCACCGTCCCATTCACATTTGCCTACTCCACGTGTACGGAACTCCGGATGACGACGTTCTGCAGTTGTCAATCCATAAGGAGCAGAGAAGCCTTTTTCATCCATAATTTCTTTCCAGGCAATTTCATACTTTTGGGTGGTATCCGGCAGGTTGAAATACCAAGGAATATATCCGATTGCTTCACGCACATTCGCAGAAGAGTCCGTACGCATCGTTTCAAAAAACTGATGACGTGTATTCCACAATTCATTTTCTACCAGATTTTTCAAAGTATCCGCTCTCATGCCATATTTCATAGCCATCCCCTCATCACCGGAAAGAATTCCTATACATGAAAGTGCTTTGGCATTGCCATACATATAGCTATTGATTGTCGGCCGGGCATATTTCTTCCTCCGTCCGCCACTGATTGATTCTTCCATACCATCCTGTACGTCACCCTGCCAATACAATCCGTTCTTCAAACGGTTCGTACGTTCCCAACGCTGGTATTCGGTTTCCAGATCTTTCTTCATATCCAGCAGATAGTCCTTATCACCATCTACCATGTAACGAGCCAAAACAGCATCTGCGTTCCATGAGCTGAACTTATCCATTTTCTTCATCGGACCGCCATCATTGCCACGATACCATGTATGAATAATCTGATCCAAATATTTCGGATCACGCAACCAACGGCTTTCATAAATATGATGTCCAATTGCACAAGCAATCAAATTATATTTATCTGAATAAGAACGCTGAACGAGAAACTCGGTCATGCCATAGCCAACAGGAGTCTCCTTGATATGCTTACGCAATGACCACCAACGATAATAATACATTTCTTCAAAGTTATGTTGCGGACACTCGAACAAAGGAATATTTTCCTCCATCCATTCTGAAGCCTTTTCATTGGGAATTGCCTGAACAATATTTTCGTCTTCCATACCGTTGAAATAGTCTGCATAATGACTGAAGTCAGCATACTTTAAAAAAGCAGAAGACGCATCCTTATCTGTAGAAGATGTTTTTACATTGGCAATGCCATATTCAGCCAATGGATCTTGCGCACCTGCATTCGGCAGATCATAAGTCTGGTCGGCAGGAGTATCTACGGTTGGGAATGTACGAGGTACGCCAGTACGGAATACAATTCGTTCCACAGCAGCCACGGGCGCATAGAACATACGCAACCCTACTCTCTTGCCATCTACATACACTTGAATATTACGATCAACAGTAGAAAGGACTGCTTCTACATGATAAATCTTTCCTGCTTCATATTTCATCATATTTGCAAACCGGGAGCCGCCTTTCAATCGAAAAATGCCATCATCAGTAAGTTCTATACGGGAACAGGCTATTCCATTCTCATCCAGAAATTCAATGTGGAGTGTACCTTTATTATTCTGGCCGGCTTTCAAATCAAATGATACTTTTAATTCTTTAGAGGCCGGAATTTTACGTTCCACTTTGGCATAATCAAACGGATCTTTATCCTGCAACTTCAACCATTGATCCTCCAAAGAAACAGGGGCCCAAACCGGAGAATAAATATTCCAGTCAGTCAGTTCCGCAATTGATTTATTTTTTGAGAAATCATCATCCGCATGTGCTGAAGCATTTATTTCCACCGGAACAGGAATACGGGAAATCCACATATCTTCCTTGTTCACACTGTAAGAAACCCACAAATCACCATCGGCAGGCACCCCATTGCCTTCCTGAATACCACGCGGATATTGAGGACCGTATGATTTATAATTTCCTCCATAACGCATGGGAGTGATTTCACCATGCACCAGATTCAATGTTGTATATTCCAATCCATCTTTACTCAAAGATATAGCCAGCGGCCAACGAAATTCCGACGGATTATACACGGTAGCGTATGTACCATCACTTAAACGCTGCCCCCAAATTTTCGCGTTGCTATTGACGAAACCTTTTGCACGAAGCACAGGCTCTGCCCAAGTATGTCCGCCATCCTCGCTGATAGAGGTAAGCGCATGTTTCCAAAGACTGGCAATACGTCCATCCGGCAATGTATAACAATTGAATGCTTTGTATCCTTTCTTCAACGGAAGAATAGGATCTTCACGGTCGGCTTCTTCCACCCACTGCATCATATACAGCGGATTGTCGAGAATTTCCTGGCAAGCCTTCACAAACTCACGATCCTTGCTTTTCTTAAAATACGGAAAATCAGTATTCTTTTCATTAAATCCATGATTATAATAAATGAAATAGATCGGTCCGTAAGAACCGTCTTTCTTTATTTCACGAACCACCCGGCCAATACCGTTTCCATCATTAGGATCATCCTTTTTATCCAAAGCAACTCCATAATTTCCCATTGTAATCAGCTTGCCGGATTTAGAAACATAGAATCCGACACGCTGGTGCATAATGGCAATCAGATCTTTGGCCTGTACACCCGGACGAGATTCTTTGGTGTATCCATCGGGAACTTTATAAGGAGGAAACACTATTTCCGGATTTGTCCAGCGATATCCATCCTTCGAAGTCATCAGAAAAGTCTGTGAAGGCGGTACGTGTTCGTCAGAAGGGTCTGCCAGGTATTGATAGAAAAACTGCCCATTCCAATAAGCCAGCATCGGCTGATGATTATACGTCCATCCATTACCGTTCGAAGCATCGGGATGTTCACGATTGGCACGCACCAACTGAATGTTATGTACTCCGACTACCGGAGACAGTTGTCCGTCGTGACAAGCAGGGTTCGATAATTCTTTTCCTGTATAATGAATTCTATCTTGTGCAAAAGCTGTAGTAGTCAGCCAACCGGCAGCCAGTACAAAAAGAATTTTAGCAGAGTTGTTCATGATTTATTTCTGATTTAAATTGTTTCCGGGTTTATTTCTTTTCTTCGAGTAATGCTTTTACGACTGATTCCGGAGCCGTAAATATGGTCCCATGCTTATGCCCTACAGGGATGCTTACCTCTTCTGTTACATCTGTAAAGTTCCGGAAGTCCTTCGTACGCATAGCGCCATATATTTTTTTCTTATATACATCAAAGTAGATTAGATAATCGTCTCCCACTTTCTCTACAGACGGTCCTTCTACAAAGGATTCAGTGAAAGGCTGGGATGCGGGCGAATAAGGACCGGTCATAGAATCGGAAAAAGCGATTTTCAGATTACGTTCCGGACGGGTGTTATCCTTGAGTACCATTACATAGTCATTCTTTGCCCGTTTCACGATAACGGCATCAATGGTACTGAATCCCGGATCATACAAAAGTTTTGCTTTCGAAACGGTTTTAAAATCTTTTGTAGTGATATAGTATAAACGATGATTATTATTCTCTTCTTCTATCCCCTTTTCGAAACGCCCGGGGACACAGGAAGCCCATACTACCATAAACTGATCGTTCTCGTCGTCATAGAAAATTTCCGGAGCCCATACATTAATAGTAGTCGGTTCGTCTGCCATTACAGGAATCATCTGTTGTTCCGACCAATGGATCAGATCTTTGGAATGTGCGTAGCCAAATCCTAAATCACCTTTCCAACTTGTAGTCCAGACCAAATGGTAGGTTCCATCCGGAGTACGTACCATCGAGGGATCCCGCATGAGCTGGTGCTGTCCCAGTTCCGGCTTTAGCCAAACTCCCGGAATACTGTCCCAGTGAATTCCGTCCTCACTATATAAGTATCTCAACCCCTCATCAGCCGGTTCATGAAACGAAGTGAACATGTAGTAGTCTTTGTTCCCCCCACAAGAAGCCAGAAACAGAAGACTTATTGCGGCTAATGTATTTCTTAACTTTTTCATTTCTATATTCTATATTTGTATCTTTTATACAGAGGAGACGATGGAAAGCGCCGTTTGTACTCAAATATACTAGAAGAATCAATAGATTCAAAATTTATATACGATAAAAGGGCGACTCTCCGAGCCACCCTTTCCACCATCAAACAAACTAACCATTTACAATGGGAAAGAATTTCACTTCTTTTTATAGTATCTTATTTTTTAATTATATAGAACCTCCACGGGCTTTTATACGTTTATACCATTCCTCTCGTTCTTTCTTCAGGTCATATCCACGTTTAGCCAGATAGTTGTTGATACGTCCTTTGTATTTTCCGAAAGCAGCATGTTTCTTATTCGAATTTTCTGCATCCAACGCAAATTCACGTGCCTCTATCAACCAAGCATAGATTTGAGCTTTTTCTTCTTCTTTCAAAGTAGGGATCATGTCCAGATGTGAGTCATAAGTCACTTTTACTACTCCATAAGTCATGCCATCTTTAACGGCTTCTATTTGCTTTTCATCAAGAAAGAGGGATAAATTGGCAGGAAAAGCGAAATGTGAACGATATAGCGCCGCATCTTTTTCATTTTCCGCAGCTTTCAAAGCTTCATTTTTAGCCTCACCAGTCAACCCGGATTCTTTTACTTTCTTGACTTTCGCATCCCGTACCTCATAAATATCATTTAATTCGAAGTAACGATTGGCTATGACATTGCGAACATCTTCGGCTATTTTCGCATCTGTAAGTCCGAGTTTATCAACGATCTTTTGTGATCGGCCGACAATAGACTTTACATATTCAGGATCACGATTCTCTTTATTTAAGTCGACTGCCTGCGCAGACATCCAACCGGAAATAAAAAGCAATGATAGTATCAGTATCTTTTTCATAATTACATTAATTTTCCTTTTTCAGCCAATGTATCGTAGTTGTTCTTCATATCTCTCCAATCTACTTTATGCTTTGTGCTGATACCGTTGATATATTTTTCAATATTCGTATATCCGTCACCAGTACAGTCTTTATTGGCATCACTCGGGTCATTCGGATTTAATCCGTTAGCAATTTCCCATTCGTCTGGCATACCATCTTTGTCTGTATCAACATAAGGAGTACCTTTGTATTCAGGATAACCACCCATCTGGCGAACATCAGTAATAATACCCTGCTTATAAGAATCTTTCGGCAAACGACGATACTTGAACTGTCCGTCTTCCCCCATTGACTTAGGAGACAAACCTGTCAAGTCACCATAAGCGTCTTTAGGAAGTTTCTTTTCATAATAAGGAATACCTGTTCTTACTTCTTCAATCACGCGTTCGTCAACAATATCACGACAAGGAATATTCGCACCTACATGTTTCAATACATAGTCATAAGCATCTTTAGCCCCCATGATATTGATATACGGCATCTCGAACGGCTGGTAGCTACGCATGTATTCAGTATATCCGTCAGTGTTCGGTTGAGTTTCAATCTGAATACCGCCATTCCAGTTGTCTTTAGTTATTTCAGGATAGCCTTCCATTATATTTCCGTCGGCATATACTCGCCCATATTCTTTATGATCCAGCTTACTACGTCCTGCTTCCGGTTTCAAGATACGATGTCCTACATTGGAATCCTTAGGAGTAGCAGGTCCCGGTTTGTAGTAGTTGTTAATCATATTGAACATTGCGGTATAATCACCACCATCGGAAGAACGGTGCACCCAATTGAATACTACATTATTAACGAAATTGAATATGCCATTCCAGCCGATAGAAGGATTACGTCCGGAGTTACTAGCCCAAAGGTTACGGGCAAATGCACAGTTCTCACCACCTAACGTACTACCAAACGCATGATTGTATGTATCTAACGCTTTTGCCGAGATAGTATTTTGAATAGTTACGTTTACAGTAGGAAGTTTCAAGTCTTTGCTTTCATATTGTCCTTCACTCGGGTCGTACATGTGGCGATAGAAAGAAATGTTTTCATCCAATCCCCACGTACAGGAGCAGTGGTCGATCATTATATTACCAACAGGGTTACCTCCGAAAGAGTCATCACGATGCCATACTTTCGTTTCTCCACGACGGAAACGCATGTGACGTACCACCACATCATGTGTATCTACCCAAAATGATTCTCCAGCAATACAAACACCGTCTCCCGGAGCTGTTTGTCCGGCAATAGTTACGTAAGGAGCACGGACGATAATCGGAGATTCCAGACGGATGATACCAGCAACATTGAATACAATAATACGTGCACCACCAGTTTCACATGCTTCACGGAAAGAACCCGGTCCACGATCATTCAGATTTGTGACAGTTATCACTTTACCTCCACGACCACCGAAACTGTACATACCACCACCTTCAGCACCTGGGAATGAAGGGATATCAGCCTGCGGCAAATCGTACGGACGACCAGCCCAAGGAATATATGGACGTCCTTCTCTAGCTTCTTTTTGTACTATCGGCAACGCTTTTTCCCATGCTTCATCAGAGCGTTTCCGCTCTTCAGTCATCATTTTTGTATAATTTTCTTTGGCTTCGCCAGATATTTGTGGGTATTGCGCCCATGCAACGGTCGGAGTCAACATTGTTGCAGCAAAAACTGCTAAAAGTACCTGTTTCTTCTTCATTTTTATTTGGTTTTGTGAAGTTGTTAATTCAAAAATACAATAATAAGACGAAAGAAGAAAAGATTTGTAATCAGTGATGATGATCTTTTATCAAATGCGGGGGAGAGAAACGACTTTCCAGTCTCCAATGGTCCGTGTAGTACTATCGAGAATCACTTTGCTGAAAAGTGTCTTTTTCTGCCGGTCATTTCTCTATCGGAAGAAAAAACGACGAAGGAAGGAATGTGTCACACACGAAATCCGAATAACCGGAATAGCTTGGTGTAAAAGAAAAGAGGGAATCTTAAGATTCCCTCTTTTCACATTTTCTCTTCTATTAGCTGCCGTCAGAGAGCCGGATCGGGAGCTTCGCCACTGTCGCTGCCACCGGAAGGAGGAGTTACTCCACCGCCTTCATCAGGATCGGGAGCTTCACCTTCACCAGGCGTTATCGTTCCGTTGCCTCCGGAAGGCTTTGAGGGAGCCGTAATACCTTTACGACGATTATAAGCAGCTTTTGTTTCGGCTATGACTTGGTTGAGAGCAGTAAGAAACGCTGAAGCTTCCGTTATGGAGGGAGTCAGTATATTGACAGCGGTTATGTGCATCACCAAGTCATCGTAGAGTGAATCAAGCTGCGCACGCACAGTCTTTGAGTCCGCAACCGATTCTGCTGTACGAGTAACGGAACGGGCGTCTGTCAGTGCCGAATAGTTTTTATTGGCGGTTTCGAGTGCCGTTAATATGGCATCCAAATTGAGTGCCGTAACGGCGGTTTTCACGGCTTCCTTGCGGAAATCAAGCAGTAGTCCGCTGATGGCTGCCGTTTCCTCCATATTGCGCATGCGTGCCAGTCCGGTATAAGGGCGCACCGTGATTTCCAAGGTATTATATGCATCTCGTTGCGCTGCCAACGGTGAGTTTTTGGCCGCACGGACAGTAGCCAACAAATAACTGACATACGAATCGCGTTCGGCATCCAGTTTCAGTAAATCCTTTGTTTCGGCGTTGGCCGTGGAACGGTTCACCAGGTCTTCCATTTGTACCAACTTCGGCTTGATGCTGTTCACGATGTTTGTTACTGTCAGTTTGGAAATACTTCCTGCGGTGAGGAGTGTCAGCACACGATTCATGAAATTGGTGTACTCAGTGTTGTTCAGTTGTGACAGTGTGATACCGTCTGCTTTTTGATAACTTCCCATAATTTTTTCTTTCGGGATTCATACTTGTTCTATCTATCTCTGAAAAATTCGAAGTCCGGACAAGCCCGCGAAATGGTTGCTGTAAATTCGTGGACGTTTTGCATACCTGTGAAAGCATTTTTTAAAATTTGCAGGCGTTTTTCAAGCTTGCAAAAGCGATTTAAAAAGTTTTCCGGCATTTTACAAGCTTGGGAAAGCGTTTCTGGAAGTTTGCAGGCATTCAGCAGGCTTGGGGAAGCGTTTTGAGAAGTTTGCGAAGGCAAAGATAACTAAAATCAGCTGATTTAACGAACAAAAATTCACCAATTCCTGCCGTCTTCTCAAAGAAAAGAGGGAGGAACCGGTGAATTTCTATGGTTTTCGATGCCGAAGCATCCTGTGATTCATCTCCGATGTAATTATCCCTGCACCGAAATGCAGGGTTCTTATCGAAGGAAGTTGAGTTTTTTATTCAGCCAGCGGGTCAAAAGTACCGTTTGCGCCACCGTTGTTGTAATCTCCCCAGCCGATGGTTTGCAGCAATGTACTATTATTACCCTGGATACCTTGATGGAAACCAAGGATATAATACCTTGGAAGGAACGCGATATACAATGGAGAATGGCTATCATCATAAGAATCGCCTTTCTTTGTCTTACGGGTCAAATAATTTGAATAAAATTCTTTCAGCCTATCCTGTTCGCTGGCAAGATCCTTTCTCAAATCCATTGCAGCCGGACGGGTAATTCCAGCTTTTACTAACGGATCGTCGTCAACATTTGTTCCACCAATGCCACCGTTTACAGTTGTACGGAATTCAAGATTCTCGCGACGTTGTCCGTTGAGTGGCTTAAAACCAAGATATGTACATGTGTTTCCACCCCAGCCAGTCAGTTTCCAAGTAGCAGGCGCACCTTCAGGAAGTTCTATGCCGCCATCAAACAACATCCAGCGACGCATATCATCGAAACGTTTTCCTTCGTATGCCAATTCAATTTGACGTTCATACATGATAGCTGCCATACATTTAGCTTGGTCACCGTCCAAACCTGCTTCCAATCCATAATTATTTTCAGCTTTATAACCAACACGAGCACGGATTTTTTGTAATTGATCAATGGCAACTCCCATCTCACCCGCATTACATGCTGCTTCTGCATAATTAAGTAATACTTCCGCATATCTAATCTCCATATACGGCGCGGCAGAACGTGTGAATCCCCCGGACTTTTCATCATAGACATAACGGGCAATAGCATTCACATCTCTGTCATCAGAGCGTTTACGTACATAAAAACCTTTTACATCATTAAGGAGACCATCAGCGCCATAGGTCACACTGCTATTGGCTTCAATATCATCTACATAAGCTGCATCCGTATACCAGGTATAGTTCCAAAGTTCATAATCAGGACCATTGTGCGGGTATCGGTTCCCTTGTGTCGTAGGATTACCGACAAACGACCAACGAACTCCCGGGAAAGCGAATGTACGATAGAAGCGCGGATCACGATCGACGAAAGGAAATTCGCGATAATAAGGTATATCTGATTTAGTTAACGTATTGTATGTTTCACAAGTTGCAGGTATCTTGCCGTCAGACATAGGAAACATATCTACCAACATGGCGGAAGGTGTTTTGCCACCTCCTCCTCTAGCATTGTACGGCCGGATGCCATTTTCCCATGTATTATTCTTACGATAATCAGGAACTCCTTCCGTCAGCGTGTTGTGTAGCGTTACAAATACAGCTTCTTGACTCGGCACTTCAGTAAAAAGATTAGCCCAACCGGAAGCGTTCACACCGGGATTACTTTCATTAGCCAAGCCATATCCGGCAGCTGTCAGCACGTCAATAGATCTTTTTATATCATTGTAAGCCTGTGTCCAACGAGACAAATCATTGGAGCGATTAAATAACGGACTGGCATATAGTACACGTACTCGACCCAACAAAGCCACTGCTGTACCGGAAGTAACACGACCGTAATTATCACCAGACATCCATTGTCCGGCTCCCGTAAAAGGTGCTAACAATGTTTCAGCTCTCTCCAAATCGTCACAAATAAATTTGAAACAATCCTTTGCGGAAGAACGGGGAACAACAGAACTTTCAACAGGTTCCTGTACTTCCGTAATGATGGGCACACCACCATACCATTTCACCAAATTATAATAGCACCATGCACGAAAGAAGTAAACCTGCCCTAACAACTCATTCTTTTCTTCCTGCGAAAGCGTGCTTCCTTCAATGCCTGCAATGACATCATTAATATTACGAATACGTCCATAAGCGGAAGTTATAGGATCACCTTTCGTTCCTTCAAAGTAATCAGGTACAGGATTATTTCCGGTTTGATAAGTCAACGGCTTGAGTGGATCGACAAAAGCACTGAATCCACTATATTCTTCAGTCGACTTAGATTGGTCGTCTGCTAAACCGGTACTGTTATACATTGAACTGGGAGTAGCCTTAGGATCTGGCAGACATACTCTATAAACATCTGCTACACGTCCCAGTGCACCACTCCAATAATTATAAGCATCGGCAGTAGTGCTGTCAAAGTTCTGCTTGTCTTGCATGAACTGGTCGCTACAAGAAGTAAACGCAGTCATCGCCCAAAAAGCTACGCTGATACGGAATATATTTTTTCTTTTCATTTTACTGTTCTTTTAGAATGTTAAATTAACACCAATCGTGAATTTACGCAGGGTAGGATAATTCCCATAAGTAGTCATCGGATCAATAAAATTATCCGGATAAGGATTATAGAAACTTAATAGATTCTGTCCTGTAATGTTAAAACGGCAACTTTCGATACCTATCATTTTTGTATATTTTGACGGTATACGGTAAGCTAATGTAACGCGATTCAGTTTGACACGTGTTCCGCTTACTCTCCAGAAAGAAGAAGTTACTGCATTCACGCTGCCCCATCTCAAGTTCGGATATTTTCCATTGCGATTGGCTTTCACCACTACATTACCTGCTGCATCTACTACGTCGTTATACACAAACATATTGTCTGTAGTCCAGAACGAAGGCATATTTGCATATTCCAAATCATTATACTTATTAGCCGATGTTCCTTGGTTTCCTAAAGAAATTGCATCATCAGGCAAGAAACTATAACCACCCCAGCTCGCATTAAACTGAGCTGTCAAAGAAAGCCCCTTCCATTCTGCGTTCAGGTTCATTGTCATGCTGTAAGGATTGCTTCGATTAGATAACCGTACTTGGTCATCTTCAGAGCTAACCACACCATCCGGTCCGGCGTATGTACCATCATCTTGTCTGGCTCCACGCACGTCTTTATAAATCAACATACCCGGTTTTACATCTTCTTTAACGTTACCCATATAGGAAGTAATATTGTACTTGGCAAAATACTCGTCAATATCCTGATAGCTGCGGAACATACCGATACACTGCATACCCCAGATGCCTTGATCCAAACGATCACCCTTCTTATAGCTCTTATAAGTAGGCTTCTGATCCCAGTCTCTTACCAAAATCTCATTATCACTATACCCGGTGTTCAACTGAATTTTATACTTAAAATCCTTACCTATCTTGTCTCTCCATGTAGCAGACAGTTCGACACCATAAGTATTCAATTCTCCATAATTCACTTTCGCAGAATTAGCTCCCACTGTAGATGGAACAGAGGCATTATAACTAAGCAACATCTCACGGTTCCATTCATAGTAAGCGTCAATATTGAATGATAAACGATTATCGAGAACATTGAAATCAAGCCCCAAATTACCTTTATAAGATTTATCCCAATGAGCATCCCGATTGATTGCTGCATTGTTTTTATTCATTGTGAGGTGACTACCGGCATTGGCCTCTGTACTAGTGCCAAATACTGGCCCTTTATCCTTATCTGTTCCGTAAGTCTGCAACCATTGCCATGCTGTTGTATTATCACGACCGGTCAAACCAAAAGATGCACGCAACTTTAAGTAATCAATCCATGTAACGTTCTTAGTAAACCATTCTTCTTGTGAAACCACCCAACCAGCAGATACTGACGGGAAAAATCCCCAATAATTTTCAGGAGCAAACTTGGTGGAAGAATCCGAACGAAGCAGGAACTCCAGTAAATATTTGTTATCATAAGAATAATTCAAACGACCGATATAAGATAAATTACCCGACTCAAAACGAGTGAATTCTGTACTAGGAGTACTATTCCAGTCTACCGAATTAGATTGTCCTGTCGTAAATTCGTATGGGTTAGTAACCATACCGTACAAATATTCTGTTTCTGATTCAGACTTTTCAATGGAGAATAAACCTCCTACAGAATGTAGTCCGAAATCCCTATTATATGCTGCAGTAAAGTTCATCTGATAGTTATCCGAACGAGTCATGGAACGAGACAAATATCCAGTAATATCACTTGTACTGGAGTTAACCACCGGTTTTCCACTATTTGCCAAATAAAAACTAGTATTTTCAAATGCACTGTTATCCGCTCCTTCAATTGGAGTATACAAATGTTCTCCACTACCAGAACGAGTCTCCAAATAATAAAGATTATAAGAAGTACCATAATCATTTGTCTTATTCGTATTGACACTCTTCGAATAAGTAAACTTCAATTTCAGTCCTTTCAACCATTTATTCCATCCGAAATCGTATTCCAACCCGGCATTAATATTCATGTTTGATGTCATGTTTCGTTTATAGTCGCCATTATTCTGAAGTACATTGAAATTGTAATTCTGAATATTACTTACCGATGAATTAGTAGGACCGTAAGCAGCTACCGCATATTCACCCACATATTCGGGAATATAATAAGGATGTGTCAACAGCGTATTGTAATCTTTCTCTGCAGACGAACCTCCGACCTGATTCAGAGGAGTATTTTTCTTTCCATAATCACCGGAGACCTGTACATTCGCTTTTATCCACTTGCTGATTTTCACATCTACACCAGCACGGTAATTCCAACGATTGTAATCCAGCTTACCTAAGTTACCATCCTGATCAAAATAAGAAATTCCGGCAAAATAACTGGCTTTTTCAGTAGCACCGCTCAGGTTTACACTATGCTGCTGCGTCAATGCGGATTCCCAATATTTATCCAGTAAATCATAGTGCAAACTTTTCATGGCATTCAACTCATCCTGCTGAAAAATAGCTCTTAACGGATCAATACTTGTCTCCGTCGGGTCAGCCATACGTACTGCATTCCATAACTTGCCATACTCATACGCATTCAACATCTTAGGACGAGATACTTCATCTGTAATACCAAATGTTCCATTATATGAAATTTTAGGCGCACCTAACTTTCCCTTTTTTGTGGTTACCAGAATAACACCATTTGCTGCACGAGCACCGTAAACTGCTGCAGAAGCATCCTTCAAGATAGAAATACTTTCCACAACTGATGGATCTAAGTTGTTAAACGCTTCCGCACCCAAATTAGTATAAGTACTTCCCACTTTTACTTCCGTAGGATAAATGTAACCATCAATAACATACAATGGCTGCAGGTTGGTACCTCCCATTTCTTCCAACTCACCATTCTGACGAATAGTAATCGTAGCGTTTTGTCCCGGACGAGTATCACCTCCGTTTACAGAGATACCATTTGCCAAACCGCTCAATGTACTGGCCAAACTTCCACTTGAAATATCCTGAATATCATCAACGGGAACAGTGGCGATAGCACCAGTCAAATGCGCTTTCTTCTGCGTACCATAACCCACAACTACAACTTCATCCAATTGCTGCGTATCTTCCTTCAAGATGATCTTTGTCAATTTGAATGGAGCAGAAAAACGTTGTGGTACATATCCTATATAAGAGATTTCCACTTCCTTACCATCAGGAACATTCAATGTGAAATTTCCATCTAAATCCGTTATTGTTCCCACTGTTGTTCCTACAACCTTTATGGCAGCTCCAATAATAGGTTGCTCGGTCTCATCCAGCACAACTCCTTTGAATGTTTTAGTATTCTGTGCTATTGTCGGCAAAGCCATCACAAAAGCTAGAAGCAGGCTGATACTGATTCTATATATATTCTTATGTTTCATCTTTATCGTATTCTAGATTTATTATCTTTTTAATTTAACCAACGCGGGTCGCCACTACCATGAGCAAATACTTCGGGAGCACTCGGAGTAAAATCACCGTTTGCAGCATCAGCGAATCCCGGATCCACGCCATAAGCAGAATTGCTCTTATCACCATCCGCACGATTTGAAGTCTCATCCAGTGGCAATGCGCCATTGTACCAATAACAGTTATTTTCAAAAGTTGCAGCTACCTTTGTACCCTGCATTCTTATACGACGATTGAAATTTCCCGAAAATGAGTCAATAAACAAATTGTTCTTTGAAATTACCTCATTATGTGTCTGTGACCAACCATTGCCATTAAAACTCTGTCCGGAATAGGAGAGATTATAGAATGTATTGCTTATAAATGTCATCGATCCTCTTGACCAACCATCATAACTGGTTGTTTGTCCACCTCCATAACGTAAAAAACGAGAACCGTTTTGGTTATGACTATAAATCGTAGAGTTACTTATTTCGAAGTCTTTCACAATCGAACTGCTAGAGTTAAAGTTTATCAGGTCAGCAGCTTGATAGCAATCTATTACACAATTTCTGATTGCAAAATTTTGAATACCATACTTCTTTCCGTTAATGTGAACTAAGTATTTTCTAACAGCCTTGATATTGCAAGATTGAATAACCATAGGATTAGTTACTTTTCCATGATCGGTTCTCTTTGTATCCAATATCTCTTCCGGAACATCACCAAACTTTAAAAAAGCCCCATCTGTCACTACATCACAATCAAAGTTGATAAACTTCAAGGCTAATCCTCCACCACAAGTAATAATAGAAGCCGGAGCAGTGAATTTCACATTCGCATTCCCGCGTGTTTTATTTCCGCGCAACTGTACATTATTTACGCCAAAGTTCAAATCTCCTGAAATATAATACGTCCCTCCTGCTTCCAGTTCGAAAGCAACTTCTGTATCTTTTCCCGTAGTCACCGGATGTTCAGCAAAATATGTAGTCAAGTCTGTACCATTAGGAACAAGCGTTGCGGCAACAAGTGTAGACCAACTGATTTCAGTGGCGGAAACGGAAGCTGTATTATTCAACTTTTCATTCCCCAATGCTGCAATCTCAACCTTATAGTTCGTATCTTCTACCCAAGGACATACTACAGCCGTCCCGTCTACAATACTGTCCTTCACTACAGCTACAGGATGATCAGGGTCATCTACAATGTACATAGAAAATTTATAACCACCTGCCCCCATAACAACAGACCAAGTAACTTTTACATTATTTTCAGTTGTAGCCAGTTTTTCAAAAGCCACATCCGATGCTTTCGGCGAATCCAATTGCGTATTCGTCACGCCACCGGAGAAGGTTTCTTCATCAAAACCATCTCCAGCGCAAGAGCCCATAAATAAAATCATCGATAAACAAGCTATGCTCCCGACAACTTTCATTTTAATCTTCATCTTACTCTTCATAGATTAAATTTTAATTTAAACAAAAATAATACATTATATCTTCAAAATCTAAAAGTTCTTTTAAGGAAAGACGTGCAATCAAAAAATATGTAATCACTTAAAAGAATAAAAAAATAGATTTTGCACTTTTTTCTCTCTCTTTGTAATATTAACTATATCATAATATCCTCCTATCTCTGTTGAAACACTTCTTTCAAATACTTAATATTCGTACCATAATTCTTTTTCACGTTCCGCACGTCATTCTTGTCACGCGAACGTTCTACCACCAGCCATCCACTCCATCCCATCTTATCCAGTGTCTTTTTCACCTTATTCATGTCCAATCGTTCATTATAAGGTAAAGTCACTCCATCTGTGTCCGTACAGTGAATCTGGCAAATCCTCTTTTTCCCCAGAATCTTCAACTCCTTGCACAAATCCCTTCCATTCTCCAATGCATTTTGAAATTTAAAATAGATCTTGATTCCGGGAGAATTAATTTCTTTCAGTAGTTTCACATCTCCTTTTGCATCCAATTGAGTTTCAATACCAATCACCACCCCTTCAGAAGCTGCCATATCTCCTACCTCCTTCAAGCGTTTTACAACTTCTGTCCGTAGTGCCGGAATCTTTTCCCATCCGGCTTTGATTCCTCCCAAAGGAAGAAAGGCAACTTTGGCATTCATCACTTTCATGGCATGAAGGCAATCCTGAACTAAATCTTTATAGTTAGCTCGTTCCAGAAAAGACTGTCCATAGAAACCGGACATAGCAATAGAAGAAACTTCTAATTGATATTTTTGAGCAGTTTCACGAAATAACTGTTGGAAATGGGGCTCGCGCAATTTATTATCAAACATTTCCCTCTTGCCAAGACCACCCATATCCAATTCTACACCGTCACCATTCAATTCATGTACCAATTGGAATGAACCGATTTTCTGACGTTTCAGAATCATCCAGTCACATACGGCTATTTTATAACGTTGTTCCTTTTGCTGCGATCCGGCAATTGCCAATAGAGGAAAACACTCTGCAAGTATCAATATCCAAAGGATATGTTTAAATAAATTTCTTCTCATTTTTTATTTTATTGCATACGATTTACATAGTAGACGTATGGAATAGATTTTTGTAATCACCTATAAAACAGAGAATAACTAAAAATACTACGGAGTATAATTTAATAAAAGTAAGATAGTGACGGTATCCAAGACAAATAGTGACGCTATCTTAGTCCGATACCGTCACTATCCCGGGCATATACCGTCACTATTTTCGAAGAAGTAATAACAGAAGTAAATGTAAAAAAATGGGCTGCCGGACTATAAGAAGTCCGACAGCCCTGTCAACCCAAAAACGATACCTATGAAACACTGTGTGTTATTTCAAATCAAACTTTAAATATTTGCCGTGAACAAGTTCATCATGTGTGATATGATATTTATTGAACTTCTTGCCATTCAATAGTACCTTATCAATATATAAAGCTCCTGGTTGAGTACGATTGGTTTCAATCACCAATTCGTTCTCTTTATACCATTTCGGATCTAACCGGATCGTTACCTTATTAAAGACCGGAGTCGTCAATGTATATTCGGGCAGTCCGGGACAATCCGGATAAAAACCGATCATATTGAAAATAGCCCAGGAAGACATCGTTCCCGTATCATCATTTCCTGGAATACCATCAGGTTTTGTTGTAAAGTACTTATCTAATAAACGCTGCGTCTCTTTCTGCGTACGCCATTCTTCACCTTTAAAGTATGAGAATAAATGAGCATAAGCAATATCCGGTTCATTTGCCGGGTCGTAAAGTCCTTCGTCAAAAACCATTTGTAGTTTATCGATAAAAGGTTTCTTTCCCCCCATTAATTTCGCCAAGCCATATACATCATGTGGTACATAGAACGTATAATTCCAGGAACTACCTTCATGGAAACCGGGATTCGGTTCAAAGTTCTCTCCTTGTCTCGGATTAAACGGGCTATAAAACGTTCCATCGGGGAGAATCGGACGGAAAGTACCAAATTCTTTACTATAATAATGTTTGTATCCTAAAGAACGTTTATAGAACATCTCTGCATCTTTCTTTTTACCTAAAGCAGCTGCAAAACGAGACAATGCAAAATCGGCAATATAATATTCCAATGCATGAGAGACGGAATTGTCATACTGTTCACGAAGGGGTACATATCCTTTAGACATATAATCATCATTATCAGGACGCATCAAGTTTTCCGCCCCCGGTAACGTAGCAGATTTGTACATTGCCTCATAAGCCAAATCAACATCAAAGTCACGCAAACCTTTCATCCAGGTATCTACAATTACCGGAATACTCGGATCACCTTCCATTGTCAATGTTTCTCTGCCATATAATTCCCACTTAGGCAACCATCCATGTTCACGATACATATCAAGCATTGTACGTACCATTTCCATCTGACGTTCTGGATAAACCAAGGTCAGCAATTGATGAACATTGCGGTAGGTATCCCAAAGAGAAAATACGGTATAGCGATCACCTTTGGTTGTCAGGATCTTATCACTTTCCATTGCCGGATATTCTCCGTTTACATCCTGCAAAATATTAGGATGAATCAGCAAATGATAAAGCGCTGTATAAAACACAGTCTTTTGGGCATCTGTACCACCTTCCACTGTTATGCGTGACAAGTCATGATTCCATTTGGAACGTGCTTCCGCATGAATCTTCTCAAAATCCTTTCCAGCCTGTTCACGATCCAGATTCAAACGGGCATTTTCTATGCTTACAAAAGAAACTCCCATTTGTACTTCTACTTGTTCACCTTCTTCTGTATCGAAGGAGAAATAAGTACCAATGTCATCTCCTGCTATTTCTTTTCCGTAGCGAGTATAAAGTTTATACTTTCCCTGATCCTTATCCCATTCAGCCTCAACCCCCATCATCGGACGTTGTTTCTTCCAATACCCTGTTGCAGAAGGATTCTTCTTAACCCGCAATACAAAGTAAATGGGGAATACAGCTTGAGGATTATAACAAAATGTGCCAAGTAGTTTGACTCCTTCCACTTCGCTATCGCTTACACGACGAAGCATAGCGCCACTCTCATTCGTTAACCCCTCACCCAAATTCAGCAGGATGTGGCTTTTCCCTTTTGGGAAAGTAAACCGGGCAATACCGCTACGCGGAGTAGCCGAAACTTCTGTTTTTACATTATATTTAGTCAGATAATTAGAATAATAGCCCGGTGAGGCCTGTTCATCCTTATACTTACTACCATATTCTTTATAATCCACATTCAGTTCTCCGGTAGTAGGCATCAATAATAAAGAACCTAATTCCGGACAACCGACTCCACTCAAATTCACATGAGCATATCCGGTAAAGAAACAATTTGTATATTCATAAGGCGTAGACCACCATCGGGCATCTTTATCGTATGTGTTTTCGGAAGATCCCATCACATTGAAAGGAACCACAGACATCATACCATTGGGGCAAATCGCTCCCGGATTGGTCGTTCCGAAATTTGTAGTTCCGATAAAAGGATCCACATAATCTATCAAAAGACTTTTATCCGTATTTTTAAGGGGAGGGCTCCCCCCTTCCCCCGCATAGGCGGAAAGAAGGGAAAAAGCAAGTGTGTAAGTTAATATAATACGTTTCATATCTTTATTAAATGATACTCGTTCGTTTCGTAAAATCGATAATCTCTTTTATATATCCGAAGGCCATACCTACCACAGTATCTGCCGCACCATAATAAACAGCAACACGTTCACCATCTTGCAAAGCAGCACAGGGGAATACGACATTAGGAACGTCACCTTGAAGTTCGTAAGGAGCAGCCGGACCAAGCAGATATTCACGTGTACGGTAAAGAACTTTTCCCGGATGATCTTTATCCAATATGGCAGCTCCCATAGCGTAACGGAAACCATTACAAGTAGTGATTACACCGTGATAGAACAGCAACCAGCCTTCATCTGTAAGGAAAGGAACTGAACCTGCACCAATCTTCGTACACTGCCAAGCGCTTTCCGGGAAAGGAGTCACTTTCATTACACAGCGGTGTTCACCCCAATATTTCATATCCGGGCTATAGCTGATGTATATGTCGCCAAACGGAGTATGTCCATTATCACTGGGACGACTCAACATCGCATACTTGCCATCGATCTTCTGCGGGAAAAGTACACCATTACGATTGAAAGGCAAGAAAGCATTTTCGCACTGGAAAAACTCCTTAAAGTCAAAAGTATAGGCAATACCAATCGTAGGGCCATGATAACCATTACACCAAGTCACCCAATAACGGTCTTCAATCCATGTAACACGAGGGTCGTATTTATATTCCGACTCAATCATTTCCGTGTTACCTGCTTTAAACTGAATAGGTTCATGATTGATATCCCAATGAATTCCGTCCTTACTAAAACCTGCAAAGATATTCATCTGTACAGCTTTGTTATCACAACGGAATACGCCTGCAAAACCATCCTCAAAAGGAACAACAGCACTATTGAAAATACTATTAGATGAAGGAATATGATAACGTCCGATAACTGGATTTTGTGAGTAACGCCACATAACGTCCGTACATCCGACAGGACGATCTTCCCAAGGAATTTGAATTTTATTCATAATCGTTGATTTTATATTATTTATTTTTTGAGTCATCATACGTGAAAGGTATGAAATAAGTAATCAGAAAAGCTGGAATAGTTGCGATTAACACATAGATAAAGAAATTACGATATCCTAATAAGTCACTAAGATAACCACTAACCATTCCCGGAAGCATCACTCCCAGATTCATGATTCCTGAAGCAAATGCGTAATGTGACATTTGATGTTTGCCTGGAGCAATCTGTTGCATCATAAACAACGTCAGTCCGACAAAACCAAAGCCATAACCAAAATATTCCATTGTTATACAAGTTCCGATCAGATATACATTAGTAGGCTGTACAACTGCCAAAAAGGTATAGGCTACAAACGGAAGATTAAAAATACAGCAGAGAGTAAATAGTGTCTTTTTCAATCCGAACTTAGAGACATAAATACCTGCTAACAATGAGCCTAAAACGAAAGCAGCGGAACCAAAGATACCATTTAGCGTGCCGATCTCTGTCAACGACAGTCCTAAGCCGCCTACATCCCTTGAAGCACGTAAAAACAGCGGAGCTATTTTCATGATAAAGCCTTCTGCCAAACGATATAAAATAATAAAACAGATATAGTAGAGAATATGCTTTTTAGTAAAGAAGTTAGCAATGACTGCTACCAGTTCGTGCCCAACTTCTGATGCTGTTTTCTTCGTTGTTGACGGAACCTGTGTAGAAGGTAACATTTTTATATGATAAATACCGATCAGTACCATTATTGCCGCAATTACGCCGAAAATAATCATCCATGCAGATGAATACGCTCCTTTGTTAGCATCTATCGAAGCACCTTCTATTGCTCCGAAATGCTCTGCCAATGCTCCTGCCATAGCAACTAATCCTCCATTAGCAACCAATTTGGCTACATTATAAAAAGCACCCTGCACTCCGATATATTTTGCCTGATCTTCTTTGTTCAATTCAGCCATATATACACCATCACAAGCAATATCGTGCGTTGCTCCACTAAAGGCAATCACTGCCATTGTAGAGATACTTATGGCGAAAAAGTAATCGAAAAACAAAGAAAAGGCTACTACTCCAAACAATACACCACTCAATAATTCTGTAATCAATACGAAGAATTTTTTCGTCCGATACATTTCAAGAAAAGGGCTCCACAAAAATTTCAGTGTCCAAGGCATCATAATCAGAGAAGTCCAGAATGCAATTTGCGTATCCGAAATTCCAAGATCCTTAAACATGAAAACAGAAACCAGATTAATAGCAATAAAGGGAAGTCCCATTGCAAAATAAGCAGTAGGTACCCAGCAAGCCGGGTTAATAGTTTTTCGTTGAGAAGCAGTTTTATTCTGTTGCATAAATCATAGTATATAGATGAAAAAAAACGTTTTTCTGACCCATCTATATATAATACAACTAAAAGGGGGAAACTACTAACGTCTCCCCCCTACTTTTTTTATTTTATTATCACTTCGTCTATAAAGAACCACGAAGGATGACCTACACCATAATGCCAAGTCGGACATTCTTTCGTTCCGGTGACTTCTACTTTCACATAACGAGTTTTTATCGGTTCGGCTGATTCAGCCTTGACTCCACGGAATTTTACCTCACCCGTACGTTCTTCCGGTAAATCAATTGTTTTCCAATGCGTATAATGTTCACCGTCATCAGCGTATGAATAAACCACCTTTAGAGGAAAAAGAATCCAGGCCCCTATTTGATGAAGAAAATCTGTTTCCACACTATGTATCTCTTTCGCTTCGCCCAAATCTATAACGAATGCACCATCGGTTCCTTCCCAACCAATCCAGCTATCAACAAAGGTTGCTCCACCAAACAAACCGTCAATCAGTGCGTTCTTTCCTAATGCCGCATATTTTCCGGTAGGAGGAATTAGATAAGTAACCTTTGCACCCAATGCCAAACTTTTCTCTTTTTGTGGCATGTAACGTTCCCTGTACAATTTACAATAGTCTACCGGTGAATTGGAACGCTCATTCAATGTCGGAACTTGAAACTCTTTCACGCGTTCCTCAAAAAGGTCTAACTTTTTATTGATATCTACCAAGTCTTTTTCTGTCTCCGTTCGTGCTATTTCCAGTTCTGAATACTGAATTGGCAGACGTGCCCGTTGAACTCGTTTCAAGAAACCAGGTTCTGCTTCAACGGCTTTTTCAGCCAAATCAAACAAATGATTATAACGACGCATCAAAGCAGGCTTTAGCATGCCATATTTATGTGATACAGGTGAATCATATATCCACAACCTCTGTCCACTACCAATTAATGCTCCTTCCATTATCTTTATGTACTGATAAAGATATGGCGCTGCTTCACCATAATATCCATGCAAAAAATGTTGCATCAATGAGTCTACATTAACTTCTGGATTCCACATTAACTTTGACACTAAATAAGCGCGAAGTTCTGCAAAATCTCCTCCCCTGCTCCCTGCTATTTGAGAGAAATGCATGGTGGCATGATTCTTTTTGAAAAGACGGATATTGTCCTGTAAAATATGGAAATTAGGAAATGGAGCCAGATAATTATCAAAGTTAATACCGTAATCCCACACGAAAATATTATTGGTAATCTTAGACCATCCTTCCATGGCTTTCACAAACTCTTTTCCCGAAGCATTCTCCGTCAAAGTTACTTCACGGTCACAGTCAATATCACATAGCATAATATTCACATTCGGCAAAGGTTTCACATGTTTCGGAGGATTCATAGTATATAGATAAGCCAATGTGGAAAATTCTTTATCCGGGAAACGGGCAGCCAACTTATTCAGAAAAGTGATGATACTTCCTGATAATGCTCCTTCATAATCATCAATTGCCTTACAAGCATCACACGTACAATTTGTATAATTACCATCATTCTGACTTACAGACATGATATGCTTATCTGGATTTGCTTTGAAAATAGAATCAACACGTTGAGCTACAATCTCAAAAACCTCCGGATTACTCAAACACCACTGACTGGCCTTTCCCGGGTGACGTTTTCCTTTGAAGTAAGAATAATATTCCGGATGTTCTTTCCCATAAATGGATGAAGGCAGAAGCTTATCAAAAGTATGCACCCAATAACCGGCAGCAAACACTTCATTCGGTTCCTCTAAACGATTCCACCACTTATAAATAGAGTCTGTATGGATAGCATAACATTGTGTCTGACGGTAACGAAAGCCCGGATTCTCGACTTTATTAATTAAGGGTAAGTTCACTGTTTTTGAAGGGGCAAGAGAATATTCATTCTCTCCCCAATAATCGATACCCAAATATTGCTCTAATAAAGTAACAACCCCATATACAACACCGTTTTCTTTACCAGATATTTTTAGAATACCGTCTTGAGTAGAAATAGAGAATCCGTCCTCTGTTACTTCCGCCGGAGATTGACCACCAATGAGAATATCTCCTTTTCGAGGAGTTTGACTTATAACAACAGGCAACTTACAACTGGTTACTTTTTGAATAAATGTTTGTAACAAATTTGCAGCTGTCCACGATATTTGATTATTCTCTTTCAAAATGATCCTAGAACTTGTATTCCCATTAGTTACTAACATTGTTTGAGAGAGAGACGGAAATGCCATACTAATTCCCATAAACCATAAACAGATCCGTAGAATAATAGATAATTTCATGTTTTTCTTGCTATTAAAAGTTATTATATAATAGTAATACAATCAATATGATACTATTAAACAATCAATCTTTTTCTTTTTTTATTTATTAACTTATATAATAAGTCCCACTTTATCCGAAAATACGAAAAAGTGGGACTTAAAAATTTTCAATAACCTATTAATTATTTCGCATATAGGTCAAATTCCGTAAGGCTGACCGTATTGGGACCTTGTTTCACATAATACTTTAAATAACGCGTTTCAACGGCTTTCGAAAACTTAATATATTGTGTGCCACTTCTTGAAATAGTTACAGCACCAATAGATTTCCATTTTGCTCCATCACTCGAAGTAAATACTTCTACTGCAGTCGGTGAATAACTACTAGCATAACACTTATTTCTTATTCCTGTTAATGTCTGCACCTTACCTATATCCACAGTTAACCAATATTCTGCTCCTCCATCACGAGCTACATCAGAATTTGTTCCATCAATTAGATTTTTAGCATCTCCACGAGTCGTCGGAGCAACTTTTACAGTCCAGCCAGAACGATCGGCAATCAAAGTACCTTCAGCCGGTTGCCCGGACTCTACATTGACATGAATATTTTGAATTTTCACATAAACTACTCCTCTGTTAGAGCTAAGTGCATCTAAGTTATTACCTTCTATAGAAGATATGGTAACTGGCAACAAATATCCCCCTTCTGTAGTCAACGATCCTACATTTAACAGCTCTATTTTTATAGAATCTCCAGATACACTTTCTCCATTTTCAATAGTAACAGTTTTATTGGTGAAAGAATAATTTTCAGCAGGTAATATGTTATATTCCGTATCATTAGCTTTATTGTAAGCACTTACTAGATTATCATCACTATCGGCTGTTATTTTCACATCTTTCGATAATCTCTCCGTGGCACATGCAACAAACCGATAATTAGGTTGTAACTCATTTACGACCACTGAATTATCTTTCAAAATCACTGACAACGATGCTTCATAAGAATCTACCGGAAAAACTTTCGTAGAAAGATAAAACTTAGAATTCACAGTAACTTCGTCATCATCGTCACAAGAGATGCACAGTGGTGATGCCATTAATGACATCACTACTGTTTTCCATATTATATTTTTCAATCTCATAATTACATCATTTGAATATTATATTATTTACCATCTGATCTAATGCCATCTACCCATCTGACAACTCCATTAGGCGCCGTGGCTTTATTTCCATGACCAGTTGCGTCTTTAAACTCGGTTCCTGCCCCTTCATTCAATTTCCAATAAGCCTCCAAGCCATCCGTACCCGGATTTATCGCAAACATATTATTCTGAATCTGCGACTGTGAAATAGCAGTAGTCCAAAAACGTACTTCGCTAACTATAGCATCTGTAACCATCCAATCACCATTGCATATACCAAAACTATTCTTAACAAGACGCAAAGGTTTTCTTGGAAGATCTAATGTTGCATCAATATTTCCATTTACATAAATAGTCAATTTCACTCCATCACAAACAAATGCTAAATGATACCATTGATTATTTTTAAACTTAGTAGCAGCATTTACTTGAGTACCTTGTGTTTTTATCTGCAAAATATTACCAGGAATCGGGCCATCACCAAAACGGATATAAATTTCACCATCTTCTGCGATACCATTACCTGGACCTGCAGAAAATATTGCTTGATTCTGATAGCTAGGAGGACCAGGATAACCAACTCCAGGAGTCACCCCATCCCCAAGTTCGCTCATATTAATACGCATTTCAAGTGACCATTGAGTGACTGTATAATCCTGACGCATTTCCATAGTAATTGGTTTTGTACCCGTCAACACTGGTGCAGAGGTTATAATAACCTGATCCATGATATAAATCATCACATCTGCACCTTCCAAAGTTTGTTGCCCACCTGATACAGCAGTAATAGCAACCGGTAGTGCAAATTTATCACCAGAATCAAGCATTTCCTTTGTCAACGGATCAATTGTTACTTTAACAGTAGGAGCCACTAATTCTCCTTTTTTTATAACCACTGTCTTTTGATCAAAAGAATATGAACCTTCTGGCATAGATTTATAGTTCGTACCACTTTTTGTATTATATACTTCCAACGATTTCGGACTTAGTCCCAAAGTAACTTCTATATCTTCTGTTGCAATTTGTCCCGACCGCGGAGTCACAGTGACAACACTACCCTCTTCGGCTACTGTTACCTTTTTGGACTCATAAGACAAACTACTGGATTCAGCTAAATAAATTCTACTGCCGATAGTATCATACTTTGCATCTTCACAACTTGCTATAATTGCACAAAGCAATATGGCAAAGGCGAACATTATTGTATTTTTATTTTTTACCAGATATCTCATAATTATTATATCTTTAAATTTATTATTTTACCGGTGGATTCATAATGCGGATAGCATTACGCAAATAAGGATAAGATTCTTCTGTACCATCAATTGTATATTCATACTCCATATGATAAGTTCCGACCCCTCCTTTTACACATTTTTTCCCGTTAATAATAGGTGTCCAACGTGCCATACCTTCTAATGACTTCATTTTATTTCCATATCGATCAGTGAAATCAGCCCCACCAGACAAAGCCCATTTTTCAAAGTTTTCAGTTACAATATATTTCTTTGCAACTTCTTCTGCAGTCAAATGCCCATCAAAGTTTCTTATTGTAGAGTTTAAACGGCTATCCAAATGGTCACGTCCAGTATTATCTCCAGGAGAATCATAAGCCTGCACTATAAAATAATTAAAATAAGCACCTGACTCCGATACAATACTCTGTGGTTCACCATCAATTACTAATAGCCTGTCTGTACCCGATTTCGGCCCGATTCTTTCTCCCAAGGTCTGGATGAACAACAACATATTCTCATCACTTCCGCTCATGTTACCTCGATGACCAAAATTAGGCTCGTAGTCAATATCAAAGCCATCATATCCATATTTATCAATACTATCACATATTGCATGGGCATATTTCTTTATAGCTTCTTCCTTATTTTCATTCCATCCCCAAAAATCCAGATAATTATCTTTGTATTCCTCGGGAGTCAATTGGTCACCGATATTTTGAACAATAAAACACATCAAAGCTTTAGTACCTTTTACATTTTGTACATAACGCAAATCTTTTGTTTGCGCTTCTGTCAAATGTCTCCAGTTACCCCAAATAGAAACAAAATCTACACTATCAGGAAGTCCAGCTAAACATTTTTCTAAGGTAGCTCCATTTCCTGTCCAATTACCAAACCATCCAAAAGCAACCGGATGATCTGTTTTTTTATAAGCGCGAAGCTGGGCATAGTATTCTTCCGGAAGTGACGACTGCGTCATATCTTCCTGGAATTTTGGTTCCATGTCTGTCCAATCATCACACGCTGTATTCGCAACCGTTATGCCAAATAACAACATTATAAAATAGAATATCTTTCTCATACTATTTACATTAATATAGATTATACTATTATTCACTTATCCCTACGCTGCCACCAAACCTTAGTCTGATAATTATCAGCGCCACCCAATTTACTTACAGCAGCATTTACATTAGCAGCATTACGAATATATTCCGACGGTGGGAACGGAATACGATTAGCGGAAGGAAGATTGGTTACATTTCCATTCAATAACGGGAAAAAACGCGGATACCCAGTACGACGATACTCGCTCCATGCTTCTTGTCCCAAAGGCCACATTGCAATCCATTTTTGGGTTATTAATCTTTCCAGTTTTTCTTCCTCACCAGCATCATCTTTCCATTTGATGGTTATAGAACTAATAGCACTTTCATTCCCCTTATTCTCATTAGGATCTACATAATCAGCCTGAGTACTTGATTCATCATTCAGATATTGGTCAATGCCTTCCGATACTCCCCATTGTGCAAAAGAAAGTCTGATAGCTGATTCATACAAATCTTTCACTGTTTCTCCTTTTACATCCCATCCCAACATTGCTGCTTCAGCTTTATTAAAAGCTGTTTCAGCTGCACTCATCCATAAAGTACGATCCATCTCTCCAACATTTATTCTAGAGAAAGTCGGTCCGGTAATATCATTACCATAAGACAAGCCTGCACGCATCCCCACATAATCATCATCTCCTTTATCGCTCGTTTTCTTTTTAAAATATTTCGACATACGCGGATCGTTATACCCTTTCATATAGGACGTAATATCCGCAGAGACACATTGATCGGGCCATTGTACCAATACCGTATACAATTGATTTTTAGTACCTAAAGAAGTTGCGTTATCTTCATTGGAAGTAATTACCCCTATAGAATGGTTAATAGCTTCTTCCGCCATCTGTCTGGCATATTCACGATCTGCAAAACGAATACGAATGGCCATACGTAGTTTCAGTGAATTTGCAAATTTCACCCATTTCTCAAAGTCACCGTCATAAACTTTATCATACTTAGCCATCGTTCTGTTGTTTGGATTTTCGGTCACATAAACAGTCATTACATTAATAGCATCAGTCAGATCAGTAAACATTGCATGATATGCTTCCTCCATTGTATCGTAAGGAGCCGAAAGTTTATCACTTGAAATTTGGGAATAAGGAAGTGCCCCATACATATCAAGCATACGATGCATTGTCGCAATTCTCAAAATCTGTGCCCATGCAAAGTTAACTCCTGTTCCTTGGGTTACATTCTTTATTTTATTCCATGCCCCATACGTCAATACCATTACATTATCATCTGCAAACTGCCAGTTTAACCAGTTCTCGGGTGCGTTATATGTAGCAAAATTTGCCCCTTTAAACTTATCTGTTGCCATTACTTGATAACGCCCATAGCAGTCACCAATCAAGGATTCATTGGTATTATAAATGTTTTCAGTAGCTATGGGATATGCATAATCACATAAAGTCAAGAAGAAAGCATTGGCAGCAAATCCATCTCGTCCAAGTTCTTCTTCCGAAACTTTTCCCAACGGATCATTCAAGCTATTATCCATGCATCCTTGTAACATTGGAGTTCCAACAAGCATACAGCCTGCAATAGAAATCTGCGTTATGAATTTATATATTTTCATTTGGTTATTCTTTTATCGTTAAAACTGTATTTTTACATTAAATCCCCAACTTCTCAAACTTGGTTGCATAAAGTAATCAACACCTTGATAATAAGTACCAGTAGAAGCGGTAGCTTCCGGATCAAATGGTGCTTTATTATAAATCATCCACAAGTTGTGACCTGTTATTGACAAACTAAGATTACATTTGTTATTAAACCATTTGGCTGGAAGTGAATAGCCCACCGATAACTCTTGTAAACGAACATTAGTAGCACTATATACATAGTTAGACATCAATCCACTTATTCCACCCACTTCTGTATAATAAGTCTGGGGATCCACTTTTCCATTATTTACAGGAACACCTTCATTATCACGTGCTAAAGCTGTGACCTTAGATACTCCGAACTGATCCATCACAGCTTGTGTCGGTGAAATAACAATACCTCCAAAGCGGGCAGCAAGCATAAATCCCAGGCTAATACCTTTATAAGAGAAGTCATTTCTAAAGCCTAAATTGCTTTTAGGCAATACAGAGCCAATATGAATAAACTCATCCGAATTCTTTATATCTTCTTTCTTTACATTCTGGCTCGCTTTATCAATATATACATTTCCTTCGTTATCACGTTTCAAACGATTAGTGACATACATGTCTCCCATGCTTCCTCCTTTACGAAGAATAACTTTAGCCGATCCAATACCACCTTTATCTATCTCATTCAAACTATAGTGATTACCTTCATCATCCACTGCATCATCCAAGAGTTCTACAATCTTATTTTTATTAAAACTAAAAGTCAAATTGGAATTCCATGAGAAATCTCCCCATGATTTATTATACCCTAAAGAAAATTCCATACCTTTATTCTCAATATTACCAGACTGTGCATACATAGTCGCATATACAGCGGTTCCTGACAAAGGAACCTGGAATGTTTGTTTGCGAGTATTAGCCTTATACCAGGTAACTTCCAAACTTAAACTATTATTAAAGAATTTGGCATTCAAACCAGCCTCCCAAGAATTTGTACGTTCAGGATAAAGTTTAGGCAAAGGACGGTAAGTTTGTAATTTCCATTGACTAGTCGCAGGGTCCCACTCATACGTTTTGTTAGAAGAAAGATTCTTAGGAATAGGAGCACCTACTGAAGCAAATGAACCGCGTACTTTCAAATAAGTAATAGCTTTGGGTAATTTCACCATTTCGGAAATTACTCCTGAAAGTCCTATTGATGGATAAAAGAAAGATGATTGTTCTGTATTAATCAATGCTGAATCCCAATCATTACGCCCGGTTAAAGTCATATATAACATACTCTTCCAGCCAATTTCCGCACTAGCAAAAATAGAGTTGGTACGTTGTTTATATCCACTTTCTATAGGATAAGTATCTTTATCCAAGGTAGTAGTCATATTATATAGACTAAAAACATTAGACATATCTTTCAAACCACCTTGGAATCCTCTTTCGTCATAATAAGTTTGAGTAAAACTACCGCCAATATTAGCACTTAAACTTAAGTCACCAAAGCGTTTATTAATATTAGCCATCACGTCTGCATAAGCCTGTCTATCGTCAGCTTTATAGTACTTATAGAATCCATAAATAGAACTATTAGTAAAGTAAAGGTCAGTAGAAGCATTTCTTTTATCTGAATAATCATTGGTTGCATTATCAATGCGGACACGCCCTGTCACATCAAGCCAATCTAAAATTTCATATTTTAAACTGGCATTAGCCATGTAGCGTTGTTTTTTCATACCATGGTTCATCTCATTAGCCACCCAATATGGATTATTTTTCATACTGTATCCAGGATCACCCCATCCCCAGTTCTGTACATCAATCTTACGAGTTGTGTCATACGTTTTATACATCCTCACAGCTTCAAAGTTTTCGCCACGCGGGAATAGATATACGGCTGGTAGTGGATTGAAATATTCACCTTGTGCCATTAGATTAAGATCTTCTTGGATAATATAGCTAAAACCCACATCTAATGTCATTTTATCCTTCAGGAATTTTGTTGTATTTCTGAAGGTAAAATTGTAACGGTCATATTTGCTATTTTGAATGATACCAGTTGCATTAGTAGTACCTACAGACAGATAAGTTTGATTCTTTTCATTACCAACAGATAAAGAAACGTTATTCTGAATATTAGTACCTGTATTGAAAAAATCTTTTGGCTCATAAGTTCCGAAAAGGGAAGACGCTTTATCTCCCCATGAAGCAAAGGAACCTGCGCGGTTTATATAAGAATTTTGGAATTCAGGCATTATAAAAGGATTGGAAAAAGTAGAATTATTAGAAATAATAATTCGTGCCTTACCTTCTTTTCCCTTCTTTGTAGTAATTAAAATTACACCAGACGCTGCATTAGAGCCATACAAGGCCGCAGCAGCAGGTCCACTTAATACAGACATGCTTTCAATATCTTCCGGATTGATATCAGATATACCCTCTCCTCTCGGTTGGGCTGAATATTGTCCGTTAGTGTCACCTTTATTTGTATTAAAAATAGGAACACCATCAATTACATATAAAGCATTATTGTCTGAAGATATAGATTTGGTACCACGCATAACTACACGCGTAGCCCCTCCAACACCGGATGAAGATGCATTGATATTAACACCAGCCACCTTTCCAGCCAGTGAGTTCATAAAATTGGCACTTTTTACAGTTGTCAATTCATCACCTTTTACTTCTTGCACATTATAGCTTAATGCTTTAGTTGCGCGCTTGATACCTAATGCAGTAACGACTACTTCGTCCAACACCTGCGTATCTTCTCCTAAAGTAACCTTCAAGGGTTGTGCACTAGTAAGCGTGATTGCTTGGGAGGCATAACCGATATAGGATACTTCAAGTACATCACCTTTAGCTGCTTGTATTTTGAAATTTCCATCCATATCAGTGATAGTACCATTTGAAGTTCCTTTTACCAAAATACTAACTCCAATCAATGGTTCTCCTTTTGAATCAGTAACAGTACCACTTGCAGTAATTGGTGTTTTTTTCTGCTGCTCTTCTTTATTACTCTTCGCAGAAAGTACAATATGATTATCTACTATTGAAAAACTGACATTTACTCCTCTGAATAACTGATTCATTACATTATTCAAAGATTCTTTTGTTACCTTGATAGATATGACACGATTTATATCGACATCATTTGTGTTATAGACTACTGACATTGAAGTTTGTTTCTCAATTTCTTTCAAAGCAGTGTTCAAGGGTACTTTCGATAGATTAAGAGTGATCGTTCGTTCTTGCCCATAAGCTGAAGCAAAACACGAAACCAACAAAAGGAAGAATAACAAGTATGAAAACTTGTGTTTTATAATTTCTTTCATCTTATTCTTTTTAATTAGAAATAGTTTTTAGAGAATTTGTAATTAGAGGCGGTAAATGAGATTACCGTTTTCACACAAAGGTTTCATGTATCTCTGTTTCTCATAATTAATAAATTTAAAGGTTATACTTAAAATAAATTCCATAAGCGCTTATTCAATAGTAATACATTTTATGTTGTAACCTTACTAAACGAAGATAAGATTTTTTTCGAAAAAAATAGAATAGAAAGATTCCTAATTGAAAAATAAATACTCAAATATTTGATAAATAGAATCTTATGTACTTATTAAAATCAGGCTGATTTATTACATTTGCATACATTTTGCATACAATATATGTATGCTTTACCTATTGTATAGATATAAATATTCATTTTATGTTCAAATATTCAAAAGATGGAATTTCGGTTTTAACCATATTAGATACCAGAAGAGCAAAAAAGAGTGGACAGTTTCCTGTTAAAGTTCAAGTGGTATATAGAAGAAAGCAAAAATATTACTCAACTGGGAAGGAAGTGTCAAAAGAAGATTGGGCAAGGTTATTAAAAGTAAAAAGCCGGTTATTGGCAGAAATTCGATCAGATATAGAGAGTAGTTTTTCAACTATTAAGCAACAAGTTAACGAACTGATACAAAAAGGAGAATTTAGTATTGAAACATTAAGCGCCAGGTTAGGAAGGCAGATGAATGATATGACTTTGCGCAGTGCTTTTCGCTTAAAAATGAAAGAACTGGAAGCCAATGAACAAGCAAACACTTACTTAAATTATCAAAGTGCTTTAAAAAGTTTAGAAGATTTCGGAGGTTCCACTATACCTTTGGAAAACATTACAATTGATTGGCTTAAACGTTGTGAAAAATTTTGGATATCAGAAGGTAAAAGCTATTCAAGCATAAGTATTTATTTCCGAGCTTTAAAGTGTGTCTTAAATCGTGCTGTACATGATGGTATCATAAAAGAATCATCTTTTCCTTTTGGAAAGAATAAATATGAAATTCCTGAAGGGTGTGGACGTAAATTAGCACTTACTCTTTCTGAAATAAAAAAAGTAATGTCTTATCAATGTGAAACAAAAGATATAGAAGAATTTAGGGATCTCTGGGTGTTTTCTTATTTATGTAATGGCATTAATTTTATGGATTTATTATTTCTTCAGTATTCAAATATTATGGATGGAGAAATATGCTTTGTACGCTCTAAGACATCTCGAACTACCAAACATAACAAAGAGATACATGCAATCATTACTCCTGAAATGTGGAATATTATTCAAAAATGGGGTAATCCAAGATTAAGCCCGCAAACGTATATTTTTAAATATGCTAGAGGAACTGAAGATGCCTTTGAAAAGATTAGATTGGTACGGCGTATTATAACCAAATGTAACAGAAGACTTAAAAAAATAGCCCAAGACATTGGAATTTTTCAGTTGACGACTTACACGGCAAGGCATTCTTTTGCTACAGTATTAAAACGTGGAGGTGCAAAAACCTCATATATTTCTGAAAGCTTGGGACACTCTAACTTATCTGTAACCGAGCACTATTTAGCATACTTTGAAAAAGAGGAAAGAATAAGGAATGCTCAATTATTGACTAACTTTAATCTCTAGATTAATACATTTGCATGCAAATTGTATGTACAATGAAAAATGGACCAATAATTGATATAGGATAAAAGTGAGTATAATATTAAAAAACGCATATTCAGATTACCTATAATTTAGAATATGCATCTTGTTATCAGGAGTGTTTTGAAAACCGCAGGGATTTCCACTTTAGCCAAACGTAATTCAAATAAAAAAGGATAATATTATTGCAAATTATTCTTTTTATCGCCCGCGTAGTGATAGAATAGTATCTAATATTGACAATATTAATCAAATGAAAAGATTCCGTTCTTTGTATTATCGGCACTAACTAGAAGAAAACAACTACTATAAAACAAGTTATTATTATTCTTTAAATGATTTGTTAGGTTCCATTTAAAGAATCAAAATGTTCCACACCGAGAAACGAAGTGATTCTCGGTGTGGAACATTCCTGAGAAAACGTCTTTTATCGAATATTCATACCGCATATATGAATAAAAACAATTTAATTACTGCATATTCATGTGCAATCTTACTAACTTTTTCTTTCATTCATTGATTTTGCTCAATTGTATTTAGCCTGATATCTTAAAAATAGAACATCTAATCTATTTATCTAACAAGAATTGGATCTAGAAAAAGTATATGAAACTGATTTTCTCCCAAACAATCACGCTTGCCAATGCCCAACCTCTTAAAATAACCTTAGGAGAAGATACACAAGTATTGGATGAAGTTGTTGTTACTGCATTAGGTATCAAGCGTGCAACCAAGGCGTTAAGTTATAATGTACAAGAGGTAAAAGGTGATGAATTGACAGCTGTTAAGGACGCCAATTTTATGAATTCATTATCAGGAAAGGTTGCCGGTGTTCAAATTAATAGTGGTGCAACCGGTGCTGGTGGTGCCACACGTGTTGTTATGCGTGGTATGAAATCTCTGACTAAAGATAACAATGCATTGTATGTAATTGATGGTGTACCTATTTTTAATACAGGAAAAAGCGGTGGCGAAGGATTATTTGGAGAAATGGGAGGATCAGATGCTGTTGCTGACTTAAATCCTGATGATATTGCTAGTATTAGTATGATGACCGGTCCTTCTGCGGCAGCATTATATGGTTCTGCTGCGGCAAACGGTGTTGTTTTAATTACTACTAAAAAAGGCCAAACAGAGAAAACTACCATAACAGTATCCAACAGTACTACTTTCTCTAAAGCATATATTATGCCGGATATGCAGAACCGTTATGGTACAAGTTCTGGATTATTCAGCTGGGGAGAATTGACAAACCGTCGATATAACCCATCTGACTTCTTTGAAACAGGATCCAATGTTATCAATTCGGTAGCATTATCTACAGGAAATACCAAAAACCAGACCTATCTTTCTGCTTCTACAACTAACTCCGGTGGAATTCTTCCGAATAACTCCTATAACCGTTATAATTTTACGGCACGTAATACCACCCATTTCCTGAATGATAAACTTACTCTGGATATCGGTGCACAATATATCGTTCAGAACAACAAAAACATGGTTTCTCAAGGACAGTATTATAACCCTCTCCCATCACTGTATCTATTCCCTCGTGGAGACAACTTTGACGAAATTCGTTTGTATGAACGTTATAATACTAACTACGGCTATATGGAACAATATTGGCCTTATGGTGATGCAAGTTTGTCATTACAAAATCCATATTGGATACAAAATCGCATCAACCGTACTTCCAACAAGAAACGCTATATGATGAACGCTTCTTTGAAATGGCAGGCTACAGATTGGCTCAATGTTGTTGGTCGCGTCAATCTGGACAACTCCGACTACCGGAATAAAAACGAAAAATCTGCTTCTACATTAACAACATTCTGTGGTGTAAGCGGTGGTTTTGAAGATGCCATGCGTCAGGAACGTTCTTTATATGCCGATTTCCTGGCTAATATAGATAAAACATTTGGTGATTTTCATTTAACAGCCAATGTTGGTGCTTCCATATATCATACTTCAATGGATCAGTTATATATTGCAGGTGACCTGGTTATCCCCAACTTCTTCCAGATCAACAATATTAATTTCTCTGCCAACTATAAACCGGATCCTACCGGATATGAAGATGAAATTCAAAGTATTTTTGCCAGTGCTGAATTAAGTTGGAAAAATCAACTGTATCTAACTGTAACCGGACGTAATGACTGGGATTCAAAACTCGCATTCTCCAAACAAAAATCGTTCTTTTATCCGTCAGTCGGTTTATCGGCTTTATTATCAGAAATGGTTAAACTACCAGAGGTGATTTCTTATGCTAAAATACGCGGTTCGTATACAGTGGTAGCCTCTTCTTTCGATCGTTTCCTTACTAATCCGGGTTACGAATACAACAGCCAGACACATAACTGGGCGAATCCGACCGTATATCCGATGGACAATATGAAACCTGAAAAGACTAAATCCTGGGAAATCGGTTTGAACTTGAAATTCTGGGGAAATCGTTTTAATTTAGACGCTACTTACTATCGTTCTAACACACTGAACCAAACATTTAAGGTAGATATCCCCTCTTCTTCCGGATATAAACAAGCGATTGTACAAGCTGGTAACGTGCAAAATCAGGGTATTGAATTAGCTTTAGGATTCAGTGATAAATGGGCAGGATTCGGATGGTCTTCTAATGCAACCTTCACTCTAAACCGTAACAAGGTGAAACGACTGGCAAGCGGTAGCGTGAATCCTGTGACAGGAGAAGCTATCCAAATGGATGAAATGAATGTGGGTTGGTTAGGTAAAGAGAATGTAGCTCCTCGCGTCATCCTGACAGAAGGAGGTTCCATGACTGATATCTATGTATACAACCAGCTGACAAAAGACAATAACGGTAATATAAAAGTCGATCAGAATGGTAATCTGGGTATCACTTCATCAAACACTCCGGTAAAAGTAGGTAATCTGGATGCTGATTTCAACCTCGGATGGACCAATCATTTCACTTATAAAGGAATTGATTTAGGAGTTGTATTATCAGCCCGTGTAGGCGGATTAGCTTATTCGGCTACTCAAGGTATTTTAGATTATTATGGAGTATCCGAAACATCTGCAACAGCTCGTGATAATGGTGGTATACCTATTAATAACGGCAAAGTTAACGCCCAAAAGTATTACCAGACTATTGGTACGGGTGAAGGTGGCTATGGTCGTTATTATCTATATAGTGCAACCAATGTACGTTTGCAGGAATTGAGTCTAAACTATACACTTCCTAAAAGATGGTTTAAAAATGTGGCGAATGTTACTTTGGGTATTGTAGGACGTAATTTATGGATGATTTATTGTAAAGCCCCATTTGACCCGGAATTGTCTGCCTCTACCTCCAGTAACTATTATATGAATGTAGACTACTTTATGCAACCCAGCTTGCGTAACTTCGGTTTTAATGTGAAAGTTCAATTCTAAAAGAAAAAGCTAATGTTATGAGAAAATATTTAAGAAATATCACAGTCGGTGCCGCTCTGTTGTTACTGGCAGGAAGTTGTACCGATAAATTTGAGGAGTATAATACGAATCAATATCAAATTCATGATGCAGACCCTGCGACTTTGATGAAGTCTATGATTGAAACAATTGTGAATATTCAGCAGAATGACTCTCAAATGCAAGATCAGATGGTGGGACAGTTAGGTGGCTATCTATGCTGTTCTAACACATGGAGTGGTACAAACTTCAGCACATTCAATCAGAGTGATGCCTGGAATGCTACCCCCTGGAACACTCCGTTTGAAAAAATATATGGAAACTTTTTCCAAATACAAGAAGCGACAAATTCTACGGGACATTATTATGCTTTTGCGTGTATGATACGTGCAATAACAATGCTTCGCGTTGCGGATTGTTATGGACCGATGCCTTACAGCCAAGTAAAGAAGGGTAATTTTTATGTTTCTTATGATACTCAGGAACAAGTTTATGCAAATATATTAAGTGATTTAGCTAATGCTGCTGACGTTCTTTATAATTATTATGTAGAGACTAATGGTAACGCACCATTAGGTGCCAATGACCCGGTTTTCGATGGAAATTATTCAGGTTGGGCTAAGCTAGCCAATTCAATGCGTTTACGTGTTGCAATGCGAATCAGCGGAACATGGCCTGGCATTGCTCAAGAGGCAGCTGAAGCAGCAGTAACACATAAAGCAGGATTGATTGAAAGTAATTCGGATAATGCTATGCTTTCTTGTGGCACACAGAGTAATCCATATCAACTGGCAGCTGTAAGTTGGGGTGATCTGCGTGTGAATGCAAATATTGTAGATTATATGAATGCATATGGCGATCCACGTATGCCGAAGTTCTTTAATAAGTCTACCCTTGCCGGGAAAACAGATAAATATGTAGGTATGCGTACTGGAGATGCTGATTTTAAAAAGGCAGATGCAGCAGAATTCTCTATTCCTGCATATACGGCAACTTCTAAATTAATGGTTTTCTGTGCTGCAGAGACAGCGTTTTTACGTGCAGAAGGAAAATTGCGTGGTTGGAATGTCGGTTCTAAAACAGCAAAAGCGTACTATGAAGATGGCATTAATCTATCTATGGAGCAATATCAAGCATCGGCTACTGAATACCTGAAGATAGATGAAGCGCCTGTCGTATCACATGAAAGTGACGCTGTACAAAATGCGACTGCAACAATTACCAATACTGTTAGTGTAATGTGGGATGACAGTGAGGCTAATAACGTAAATGGAAAAAACTTCCAACGTATTATCACTCAAAAATGGATTGCCAATTATCCACTGGGACTGGAAGCATGGGCTGAATACCGTCGTACAGGTTATCCGGAACTTTATCCTTGCATTGATAATCTATCAGATTGTGATGTAAGCAGCCAACGTGGTATGCGTCGTTTAAGCTTCCCTTATACAGAAGCACAAAATAATAAAGCTAATTATACCCAGGGAGTGCTAGAACTTGGCGGTGCTGATAATGAAGCTACTGATTTAAAGTGGGCTAAGAAGAACTAATTTATATAATGCATAAAAAGGACTTTTATGAAGAAAATTTATTTATTATACATTGTACTCATATCATTGGCAACGACTTCATTGATCGGTTGTAGTGATTGGACGGAGTCGGAAGCAAAAACTTTTCCCGAATCGATTGTATCGGATGAATATTATGCAGCTTTGCGTGCTTATAAACAAACAGATCATCAGGTAGCCTTTGGTTGGTTTGGTGGCTGGAGTGGTGAAGGTGCTTTTATGAAAAGTTCTCTGGCTGGTATTCCGGATAGCGTAGATATCGTTTCTATCTGGGATAATGGAACAAATCTTTCTGAAGCTCAACGTAAGGATATGGCTTTTTGCCAAAACATGAAAGGTACAAAAATTGTATACTGTTCAATTATTGGTTCTGTAGGAGACAAATTAACTCCACAAAACATACTGGATAATTGGGAAGAAATGGGATATAATAGTAAGCAAGAAGCGATTAACGCATTTTGGGAATATCCTTCAGACGAAAGTAACATACAGGCAGTAGAAGCTTCAATACGCAAATACGCAAAGGCTATTGTAGATACTTTAAATCTATATGGCTACGACGGATTTGATATAGATTATGAACCTGTGGCTGGACCATACAAAGGAAATATAGTTGATAAAGATGAACATTTGTTTTTCTTTATTGATGAACTAGGCAAGTATCTGGGTCCGAAGTCTGGAACAGGAAGGTTACTGGTTATTGATGGTGAACCTCAAAGAATTACTACGAAGCCTGAAATTGGAACTTACTTTGATTATTTCATTATTCAGGCCTATAAACCTGGTAGCGATTCAAATCTAGACAAACGACTGATTGACGGTAAGGTTTGGGGACCGGGATTGGTAGAAACTTTCGGTGGAGTTATGTCCGAAGAGGTTATTACCAAAAGAACCATAATGACTGAAAATTTTGAAGCTACCGACGCTGCTATGGATGGTGGTTATCCCTATACCGATCGATACGGAAATAGTATGAAATCTTTAGAAGGCATGGCACGTTGGCAGCCAAGAAATGGTTTTCGTAAAGGCGGGGTAGGAACTTATCACATGGAAGCGGAATTTGGTACTTCACCGGAATATAAAAATATACGTCGTGCCATCCAGATTATGAATCCATCATCACATTCATTACTTAAAAATTAATGTAAACTATGAAACGTATGAACTATATAAAAACTTTATACTTATCTGCAGTCATAGCAGGCTTAGGAAGTATGGTAAGTTGCGGAGATGCGAAATATGATGCTTTAGATACACATGCTTATATTGAAGAAGCACTTTCAAGTGCTAGTCAGAAAGTAACAGTACAAGCCTCTGGAGAAAGCTTTACCACTCTAAATGTGCATCTTAGTAATCTTTCTTCTACAGACAACCATTATAAGTTAGTCACAGACCAATCAGTATTGGATGCTTATAACCACATTAATGGAACCGGATATATAATGTTGCCCGAAGGCTATTATACATTACCGGAAACTATTACAGTGAAAGCCGGACAATATGCCACTGATGCCCTTTCTATTGCCTTGAAAGCTTTTAGCCAGGAAATGATGAAGTCAGGAGAATCATATGCACTGCCTGTAAAACTGGTATTACAGGATGGAAGTATTTCACCGATGGCAAACACCGGTACTTTTGTTATTTTAGCTGAAAGTATTATCGAATTTTCAGCCCCGATGTTTACAGGGTCTGCTAGTTTGACTTCTAATAAATATGCAGAATCATCTGAAAGTTATGCACAATATACGATAGAAGTTCGTTTTCAAGTAAGTAATATGAATAATCGTAATCGTGCTATTTTTAGTAATGGTAACGGTGATCCTCTGAATAATATCTTGTTGCGTTTTGAGGACCCACAGTCTGACAATGAAAATTTCAAGGCTCATTCACTTGTACAGGTTGTAGGCCGTAATAGCCTTTATTTGAATCCAAGTAATTCTTTTAAACCTAATGAATGGCAACATTTAGCTTTAGTTTGCGATGGTTCTTCTTACCGCCTTTATATTAACGGATTAGATTCGGGTGTATTGAGTATTCCATCGGGTCCCACTATATTCTCCAGCATAAGTTGGTTTAGCGCTGATACTTGGTGGAGTGGTTGTAAAATTCTAATGAGTGAAGCACGCATTTGGTCCGTAGTTCGTTCTGCTTCTCAAATTCAAAATAACATGACTCAAGTTAGCCCCAAATCTGTGGGATTGGAAGCTTATTGGCGATTCAACGAAGGACAAGGTAACGTATTCGAAGATGCAACCGGCAAAGGTCATACTTTGACTACTTCTGCTACTCCTACCTGGATTGACGGTATTTTATCTACAGATAAAGCTACCGAATGGAAATAGTAATAATTTAATCGTATGTACATATGAAAAATATATTTCAATCACTATCAATAGCAGCCCTACTCGGCTTGTTTGTTCCTTTCATTTCGTCCTGTAGTGATGATGAAGAAGCTTTTAACGAGTGGAATGCTACGTATGTGTCTCTACAGAGAAATGACTACTTGTCAGGTAACGTCAAAAAGTTTAATCTGACTCATGATGCGAATGGAATCGGAGGAGATGAGATTAAAATGGTCTTTACTGTAAAAACACAGAAAGCAGTCTCCACAGATATGATTATCGCACTAAATACCAAAAGCGAAACAGAAGGACTTGATGCAAGCCTAATCATTCTAAGTTCCTCACAAGTTACTCTCAAAGAAGGTCAGATGACTTCTGAAGAAATCACTGCAACGGTTGATCCGGCAATATTCGCCAGTATCATGGAAAAAACAAGTTTTTCTTTCAGTGTATCAATCAGTGATGTTACGACCAATGATAAAAACACTGTTATTAGCAATAGTTTAAGTACATTGCCTGTCATCATTAACAAAGCTGCCTACTGTAATCTAAAAAGTGGCACTCCTAGTAATAGTCAACTTATTAGCAATCGTACGGGATGGATTATTAATATGGAAGAAGGAGTACAAGGCGCTGCTAACAATTTAATTGATGGCAAAACTGGAACTGATATTGCTATTGATAATAAAGGATTTTGGTTTACTGTTGATCTAGGAGAGACGAAGCTTTTAACAGGTATCAAAACAAACCATTGGGCAGGTGCATATGCTCCTAGAGAAGTGGAAATATTGCAATCAGAAAATGGTACAACATGGAAATCATTGAGTTCATTAGCAATATCTGGTGGTACACAGAATATCACGTTCATCTCTCCTATTACTACGCGATATCTGAAATATCAGATTTTATCACCATTTCTACAAACGGTCGCACGGATGTTACAGAATTTAATGTTTACGAACCTAAAAGTGAGTAATCATAAGAATAGATAACATAGAAACAATAGAATAGAGGTTACCAAAAAGACCTTGAATCTATAAAATCCCTCTCGCTACGCTACTGTAGTGAGAGGGATTTTCACTTTTAAAAATTTGCCACTATTATATGAAAGTGCCCCCAAAAGTTTTGTATTAAAACCTTTGGGAGCACTTTATATCTCTTATATATCAGGAACAAACCTTATCTTTCAAGACCTATCCAACCAGTCTCTTAGAAACATTTGTCTATCTCTTATTTCTTCATCACCCGAATAATCCGTCCGTCTTTCTTATAAGAAAAATGATTTGTATGCATCAAAACATTCAGTATTTCATCAGCAGTGCTATCAGTAGAGAATTCACCGGTAAACCGTTCTGATTTCAAAGCATCATCCTTATAGATAAATTTAAGATCATACAACTTCTCCATAATATTGGTTATTTCCAATAAAGAATGTTGTTTGAATTCCAACTTACCTTTCATCCACAGGAGCACATCCGTAGGCTGGTTATATTCAATCAACTCTGCCTGATAAGTATCCGTATTCACATTCAATGTCTGTCCCGGTTTCAGCAAATAGCCATTCTCTTCCGTTCGTGGAGAATCCACCCGCACCAAACCTTGAAGCAAGGTAGTCACTACCCTATTCTCTTCTTCACGCGCACGCACGTTAAATTTCGTACCAAGCACACAAGTCTTGATTTGTTTACTGTTTACGATAAATGGAGCATGTTTATCATGGGAAACTTCGAAATAAGCTTCACCTGACAAATCGATTTGGCGATCCGAACTCCAGAAAGAATTATGATAAACTAATTTAGAAGATGCATTCAGCCATACCCTACTACCATCCGGCAGTACAGTCTGTGCTCTCTGTCCGGCAGCAGTTATCACCTCATAATCTGAAAGTTTATTGGAAAGTAATCCCCAGGCAATTCCACCGGCAAAAACAAGTCCGGTAAGAAAAGCAGCAGCCACAGTAGCATAACGTCCCCAACGGATTGAGATCTTTTTCCGTTTAGTATTTCTCTCCTTTTCTCTGATAGCCGACTTAAATTTATCTAATGACGCCTCTGTATCTACAGCATTCATCACCGCTATACGTTCACCTACAAAAAGAGTATAATAAAGTTGCTCTAAAGTTTTCCGATTCCCCGGTTCTTCCTCGCACCAAGTTTCCACCCGGGCAGCTTCTTCATCATTACATTCACCCTGCAGATAATTCAACAAGATAGTTTCATCCATGCTCATTTGACCTTTTACAATAAAAAAACTATAAAACCTTTGTAGTAATACAGTTGTGAGTACAAATATACTAAACGAAAAAAGAAAAAAATATTTTTTCTCGCATTTTTATTTCATTTATCTACTTCTTTCATTATTTTTGTCTTACATAAATTAAAAGAGAATGTCACAATCTCCGATATATTTGGATATTAATAATAATAAGTCCATTATTACTGCCCTAAAAGCAGGAGAAGAAAAAGTTTTTGACGTCGTCTACAGACATTATTTCCGTAGGCTATGTGCTTTTTGTTCTCAATACGTAAGTGAGCAGGAAGAAATAGAGGAGATTGTGCAGGAAACAATGATGTGGCTGTGGGAAAACCGTTGTACTCTGATGGAAGATCTGACACTCAAAACTCTTCTTTTTACGATTGTCAAGAACAAAGCCCTCAACCGTCTTTCCCATTTTGAGATTAAACGAAAAGTACATCAGGAAATCGTAGATAAATATGATAGTGAGCTCAATAACCCGGACTTCTATTTGAGTGATGAGCTTTTCCGTCTATATGAAGAAGCATTAAAAAGACTTCCGAAAGAATATCTCGAAGCCTACGAGATGAACCGTAATCAACATCTGACGCATAAAGAAATTGCCGAGAAACTGAATGTATCTCCACAAACGATTAATTACAGAATTGGACAAGCTTTAAAGCTATTACGAGTAGCTTTAAAAGACTATCTACCTTTATTCATACTTATTTTCGGACCTAATTTTTTCGAACAATCATGAAATCAAACTTCGTATTTAGTAGTTCAAGCCTGTTTATCGGACTTTTTCTTTTCTTCTTCACAGAAAATGTATGTTCACAAGAATCTGCAGACAACTGGACTCTTAAACAAGCCCGCCAATGGACACAGAAACAAGAATGGGCGAACGGGCTGAAGGCAATGCCTCATAAGACAACCGATTATCAGGAGTTTGCCTCACAATATCACAAGAACAAGAAAGTGTGGGACAAGACTTTCCAATGGTTAGCTACCCACGACCTCGTAAATATGCCTGCCGGACGATACGAAGTAGATGGTGAACATTGCTACATCAATGTGCAGGATGCAACAACACAAGATGTCAGTAAACGTAAAATTGAAGCACACCGCCACGGCATCGATCTGCAATATGTAGTAAAAGGTACCGAACGTTTCGGAATTACTTCAGCCGAATATGCGGAGCCTATCACCGAATATAAACCGGATGTTACTTTCTACAAAGCCCAAAAAATAAAATATGTAGATTCCACTCCGGACACATTCTTCATGTTCTTCCCTAAAAACTTCCATCAGGCATTAGTAAAAGCCGGGAAAGAACCGGAGGAGATACGAGTAATCGTTGCTAAAATCGAATATATCCCTTAAACAAAAACATGAGTGAACTTTTAGTCTATAAAGCCTCTGCAGGTTCGGGTAAAACATTTACCCTAGCCGTGGAATACATCAAACTATTAATTTTCAATCCCCGTGCCTACCGGCAAATTCTCGCTGTAACCTTTACCAATAAGGCAACAGCAGAAATGAAGGAACGTATTCTTAGTCAGCTTTACGGCATACAGATAGGTGATAAAGATTCGGAATCCTATCTCAACCGTATCAAAGAAGAGACTGGAAAAACCGAACAAGAGATACGGGAAGCGGCAGGCGTCGCCCTTAACTATATGCTGCATGATTACAGCCGGTTCAGGGTAGAGACTATCGACTCATTTTTCCAATCTGTCATGCGCAATCTCGCTCGGGAACTGGAACTTAGCCCGAACCTGAATATTGAGTTAAATAACACCGAAGTTCTTAGTGACGCCGTAGATAGCATGATCGAGAAGTTAGGTCCCACTTCCCCTGTCCTCGCATGGTTATTAGACTATATCAACGAACGAATTGCCGATGATAAACGGTGGAACGTATCGGATGAAGTTAAAAGTTTCGGACGCAATATTTTCGATGAAGGCTATATTGAAAAAGGAGAAGGACTTCGGCAACGACTGCGTAATCCGAACACCATCAAAGAATACCGCAAACAACTGAAAGCTCTGGAAACGGAAATACTGGAGCAAATGAAAGGATTCTACGACCAGTTCGAAGGAGAACTAGATGGTCACGCATTAACTGCTGATGATCTGAAAAACGGTTCACGGGGAATCGGAAGTTATTTCCGTAAACTGAATAATGGCGTTTTAAGCAATGATATCCGTAATGCCACAGTAGAGAAATGTCTGGAAGATGCCAAAAATTGGGCAACCAAGACTTCTCCCCGTTATGCGGATATCATCAACCTGGCATCTTCCAGCCTTATACAAATTCTGGAAGATGCTGAAAAGTTGCGTTCCAAGAATAATTTGTTACTGAATAGTTGCCGGTTATCTCTGCAACATCTCAATAAAGTGCAACTTCTCGCCAATATCGACGAAGAAGTACGTCAGTTGAACCACGACAACAACCGTTTCCTGTTGTCAGACACGAACGCCCTGCTTCACCAACTGGTGAAAGACGGCGACTCCTCTTTTGTATTCGAAAAGATAGGGACAAATATCCATAATGTCATGATAGACGAGTTTCAGGATACCAGCCGAATGCAATGGGGCAACTTCAAACTGCTCTTGCTCGAAGGGCTGTCTCAAGGAGCAGACAGTTTGATTGTAGGAGACGTCAAACAGTCCATTTATCGTTGGCGGAATGGTGATTGGGGAATTCTCAACAGCCTGAATGACCACATCGAGCATTTCCCGATCCGCGTCAAGACGTTAGCCACCAATCGGAGAAGTGAAACGAATGTCATCCGGTTTAACAATCGAATCTTCACAGCTGCTGCCAACTATCTGAACGGAGTGTATAAACAGCAATTAGGCAAAGATTGTGAGGATTTGCAGAAAGCCTATGCCGACGTTGTGCAGGAATCTCCCCGCAGTACAGAAAAAGGATATGTCAAAGTCTCTTTTCTCGAACCCGACGAAGAACATGACTATACCGAGCAGACACTTATTAGCCTGGGAGCAGAAGTAGAAAAACTCCTCGCCTCCGGAGTACAGCTTAATGATATCGCCATCTTAGTACGAAAAAATAAAAGTATTCCCCGTATTGCCGATTACTTTGATAAGGAGCTACACTACAAAGTGGTATCAGACGAAGCCTTTCGCCTGGACGCCTCTCTTGCTATTTGTATGATGCTGGACGCCTTGCGATTTCTTTCCGACGAAAACAACAAAATAGCGCGTGCCCAACTAGCTGTAGCCTATCAAAACGAAGTTTTACAAAAAGGACTGGATTGGAATACCCTCCTACTCCTCCCTGCCGAGAATTATCTTCCCGCCGCTTTTCTTGAAAAGATAAAAGAATTAAGGCTAATGCCTCTCTATGAGCTATTGGAAGAGCTTTTCAGTATATTCGAGATGAATCTTATCAAAGACCAGGATGCCTACTTATTCGCATTCTTCGATGCTGTCACTGACTATCTGCAAAGTAACTCCTCCGAACTCGACGGATTCATCCGGTATTGGGATGAAACGTTATGCAGTAAAACAATTCCAAGCGGAGAAGTAGAAGGAATCCGGATTTTCTCCATACACAAATCCAAAGGATTGGAATTCCATACCGTGCTCCTCCCTTTCTGCGACTGGAAACTGGAGAATGAGACCAATAACCAACTTGTATGGTGTACCCCGCAAGCAGCACCATTCGACGCGTTGGATATTCTCCCTATCAACTACTCCACCCAAATGGCAGAATCTATTTATGGAAACGACTACCTGCAAGAACGTCTCCAACTTTGGGTAGATAACCTCAATCTGTTATACGTTGCTTTTACCCGTGCAGGAAAAAACCTTATTATCTGGAGCAGAAAAAATCAAAAAGGTACCATGTCCGAACTGTTGGCAAACACTCTCCCAATCGTAGCTAAGGAAGAAGGTATTGATTGGGAAGAAGACTGTTACGAACAAGGACAACTATGTCCGTCAGAAAAAGAAAGAACAAAGACATCGACCAACAAGCTAACCCAGAAACCGGAAAAGCTCCCTATCCGGATGGAATCCATGCGCCATGATATTGAGTTTCGTCAGTCCAACCGTTCAGCGGACTTCATCCAGGGAATTGAGGAAGAAGACTCGGACGACCGCTTTATCAACCGCGGGCGTATGTTACACACCCTGTTTTCTGTTATCGAAACAGCAGAAGATATAGATCCGGCCATCGAACGACTTATTTTTGAAGGAGTGATCAGAAATGATGAGAAAGAAAAAGTAGCCCGCGAAGTTGCAACGAAAGCTTTTTCTTCTCCTGAAATTCAAGATTGGTATTCCGGGAAGTGGACATTATTTAATGAGTGTGCCATTATCTATAAAGAAAAAGGAGTGCTGCAAACCCGTCGCCCGGACCGCGTAATGATGAAAGACAACCAGGTTGTTGTAGTTGATTTCAAATTTGGTAAGGAAAACCCTAAATATAATAAACAGGTAAAAGGCTACATGCAGCTACTTACCAAGATGGGATATAAGAATATCACCGGTTACTTGTGGTATGTGGATGAAGAAAAAATAGAAAAAGTATGAAAGCAGTTCCCCTCATCGGCATCGCCCGCCATCGACTAACAATTGACGGTGAAGGAGTTACAACACTAGTTGCATTTCACGGCTGCCCATTGCGTTGCAAATACTGTCTCAACCCGACATCTTTGCAGCCTAACGGTGTTTGGGAGAGCTATAATTGTAACCAGCTCTACGAGGAAGTACGCAAAGATGAACTTTACTTTTTGGCGAGTTGCGGCGGAGTCACATTTGGAGGTGGAGAACCTTTATTACAAAGCGAATTTATCAGGCAATTCCGCCAACTCTGTGGCCCGGAATGGAGAATCACTGTCGAAACCTCTCTCAATGTTCCGCAACAGAATGTAGAAGAACTGATTTCTATTATAGATAATTACATAATCGACATCAAAGATATGAATAATGACATCTATCAGCGATATACCGGAAAGAATAATGAAAACGTCTTAGGTAATTTACGGTATTTAATCGGGCAAGACAAAACCAAGCAAATCGTTATTCGGACACCACTCATCCCCTCCTATAATACGGAGAAGGATATTGACCAAAGCATAGAACTTCTGAAAGAAATGGGAATTACCCAGTTCGACCGGTTCACTTATAAAACCCCTAATGATTAATGACATGGTACGAGGAAAACAAACTTGCAAAATTTTAAAAGAGATTCGTCGGCAGATAGCTGAAGCGAATGATATTGAATTCATCACCTCTGAATGTCAGTATCAGGGAGACTGTTTGGGCACTTGTCCCAAATGCGAAGCGGAAGTTCGTTATTTGGAGCAGCAGCTTGAACGAAAACAGATAGCGGGAAAAGCAATCACAGTATTAGGCATATCTGCAGGGCTGATAGCCATGACTCCAATGACTTCATGCACTAATTCGGCTAATAAAGGAATGAATAAAGAAGTGTCTAGTGATACAACTTCCTATGAAAATCTCATTATGGGAGAGCCTGTCCCCACTCCGGCAGAAGACACCATCATTGCCTCCATAAAAGATGCACCACCTCCCCCGCCACCAGCGCCAACACCCGATGATGTGCTAGAAGGAGATATTTGTGAAGAACCACCTGTAGTAGTTGGATTTGTTGCCCCCGATATATCAAATACTTCACTGTCGGCTAGTGATACACTGGAAGTAGCTCCGGTTATGCCGGAATTCCCGGGAGGTCAACAAGCATTAATACAATTCCTTGGAAAAAAAATAAAGTATCCGACAGTCGCTCAAGGAGAGATGGGACCACAGGGACGTGTTATTATCCGGTTTGTTGTTGATAAGGAAGGAAATGTAGTCAACCCCAAAGTTGTACGCAGCGTAGATCCTTACTTGGATAAAGAAGCATTGCGCATCATCAACCAAATGCCCAAATGGAAACCGGGAGAACTGGAAGATGGTACTAAAGTAGCCGTTTATTTCACCGTTCCAGTTATGTTCCGGGCACAATAAATATATGAATTAGAAAAAACTTAATTAATATGCAATCATTTCTCCAACTAGTCGCTCACGATTTATATGCCAAAATAGGAAATGACCTGTCACGTACAGCACTCATTTTCCCCAATAAACGTGCTAACTTGTTTTTCAATGAATATTTGGCAGGAGAATCCGATCAACCGATCTGGTCACCAGCCGCCATGAGTATTAGCGACCTGTTTCAGAAACTATCAGTACAAAAAAGCGGTGACCCTATTCGATTGGTTTGTGAGCTTTATAAAGTATTCAAAGAGGAAACACAGAGCCAGGAAACATTGGATGATTTCTACTTCTGGGGAGAGTTGTTGATTAGTGATTTTGATGATGTGGATAAGAATATGGTTGATGCCGACAAACTATTTAGTAATCTGCAAGATCTGAAAAACCTGATGGACGACTATGAATTCCTCGACAAAGAACAGGAAGAAGCCATTCAACAGTTTTTTCAGAATTTCTCCATTGAAAGACGAACCGAACTCAAAGAGAAATTTATTTCCCTTTGGGACAAACTAGGCACTATCTACCATCATTACCGGGAAAACCTGACAGAGCTAGGCATCGCATACGAAGGCATGCTCTACCGGAATGTGATTGAGCAACTCGATACCGATCAACTCAAATACGACAAATACATATTTGTCGGTTTCAATGTACTGAACAAAGTAGAAAACGAATTTTTCAGAAAGCTGAAAGATGCAGGCAAAGCACTTTTTTATTGGGACTACGATATTTTCTACACCCAACAAATCAGAAAACATGAAGCCGGAGAATTTCTGAAACGTAATCTGGGGGAATTTCCGAACGAACTTCCGGAAAGCTTTTTCGATACCTTCAAAGAACCGAAAAAAATACGTTATATTTCCGCTTCCACCGAGAATGCACAAGCCCGTTTCCTCCCCGAATGGATCAAAATGATTACGGACAATCATTCACAAATCGCTGAAGAAAAGGAAAAAGAAAATGCCGTAGTACTTTGTAATGAAGCCCTGCTGCTCCCTGTACTTCATTCCATTCCGCAGGAAGTGAAGAATGTCAATATCACCATGGGATTCCCATTGGCTCAAACTCCTATTTACAGTTTTATCAATGCCGCTATGGAGCTACAAACCAACGGTTACCGCTCCGATACCGGCCGATTCACTTACGAGGCGGTATCAGCCATATTGAAACATCCCTATACCCGGCAAATCTCATCCCATGCCGGTCCACTGGAACGCGAACTAACCAAAACAAACCGCTTCTATCCACTTCCATCGGAACTGAAGCAAGATGATTTCCTGGCTACCCTCTTCACTCCCCGTAATGGCATTAAAGAGCTATGCGATTATCTGATTGAATTAATCAAAGATATTTCAACCATTTATCGCAAAGAAGGGGAATACAATGATATTTTCAATCAACTTTATAGAGAATCCCTCTTCCAAAGCCACACCAAAATCAACCGTCTCTACAGTTTGATTGAAAGCGGAGAACTAAGTATACGCACAGACACCCTGAAACGACTGATTACCAAAGTATTGACAGCTTCCAATATTCCTTTCCACGGAGAACCCGCTATCGGAATGCAAGTTATGGGAGTACTGGAAACACGTAATCTGGACTTCCGAAATCTCATCATATTATCTCTCAACGAAGGACAACTCCCCAAATCCGGAGGAGAATCTTCTTTTATTCCCTATAACCTCCGGAAAGCTTTTGGCATGACCACTATCGAACATAAGAATGCAGTGTATGCCTACTACTTCTATCGCCTGATACAGCGGGCAGAAAATATCACTCTGCTCTACAATACTTCCTCGGACGGTCTCAACCGTGGAGAAGAGTCCCGCTTCATGCTACAATTACTCGTGGAAGGTCCGCATGATATCACTCGTGAGTATCTGGAAGCCGGACAATCTCCGCAAAGCATCCAAGAGATACAGATAGAAAAAACACCTGAAGTACTAAGACGAATTTATCGTACTTACGATAGCACTAATCCTTCATCGGTAATTCTCTCCCCTTCCGCCCTCAATGCTTATCTTGATTGCCGGTTGAGATTCTATTACCGTTACGTAGCGGGATTAAAAACACCGGATGAAGTCAGTGCAGAAATTGATTCAGCTTTGTTTGGAACCATTTTCCATCTCTCTGCCCAATTGGCATACACCGATCTGACTGCCAATGGAAAAATGATACAGAAAGAAGATATTGAACGCTTATTACGTAATGAAGTAAAGTTGCAAAGCTATGTCGATCAAGCCTTCAAGGAAGAATTATTCAAGGTCGCTCCCGAAGAAAAGCCCGAATATAACGGCATACAGCTTATCAACTCCAAAGTAATTGTTTCCTATCTGAAACAATTGCTCCGCAACGACCTTCAATATACTCCTTTTGAAATGGTCGCCATGGAAAAGAAGGTTTCAGAAGAGATAACCATACAAACGGGACAAGGACCGTTCACTCTCCGCCTGGGTGGGACAATCGACCGTATGGATGCTAAGGAAAGTACCCTGCGGATTGTTGACTACAAAACAGGAGGAAGCCCTAAGATTCCAGCCAACATCGAGCAACTGTTTACGCCATCAGAAACACGCCCGAACTATATCTTCCAGACTTTCCTGTATGCCGCTATCATGAGCCGGAAGCAATCATTAATGGTAGCTCCTGCCCTGCTCTACATTCATCGGGCAGCATCGGAAAGCTATTCGCCTGTTATTGAAATGGGAGAACCCCGCAAACCGAAAATACCGGTAAACAACTTCGCCTTTTTTGAAGATGAATTCCGTGAACGCTTACAGGCATTATTAGAAGAGATCTTTAATGAAAAAGAGCCTTTCATGCAGACAGAGGACACTAAAAAGTGTTCGTATTGCGATTTTAAAGCTATCTGCAAGCGATAGATTAAATTAAAAATTCAGGCACGAATTAGACGGATCACGGTTTTCCCAATTATCTTAAACCGTATAATTCCGTGTAATCCGTGCCTGAATAAAATATAAAGAAGTTTCAACGCATCCTTTAACAGAGACAAAAACGCATTGAATCAATTATTTTTCGAGCAATGGAATTGAGAAACTAAATGTAGATCCGTCTCCCTTCTTTGAAGTAAACCACAGTTTACCACCATTCTTGACAACAAAGTCCTGACACAATAATAATCCGAGTCCCGAACCTTCCTCATTGTTTGTACCGAAGGTACTGAAATGAGTATCAGTGTGCAACAACTTCTTCTGATTTTCGTCATCAATACCGCAACCACTATCTTTCACACTTACGATTGCCATACCATCTTCCTCTGTCAGTGACACCACTACTTCCGAACCTTCATTGCTAAACTTAATCGCATTGCTGATCAAATTACGAATCACTGTCTTAATCATGTCAATATCAGCACGAACAGCCACATTCTCTACAGGCACATCTTGTACTATCTTAATATTTTTCAGGCTGGCCACCATCGTAAAGATTTCACTTACGCCCTCTACGACTTCCACCATATTAATATCCTGATAAACCACTTTCAGCTTACCAATCTGGCTCTTCGTCCATTTCAGCAGATTATCAAGCAATGAGAATACATCTTCTGTTGTCTGATTAGCCATCGTTAGCAATTCATACATCTCATCACCGATTGTATCACTCGGCAAATTCAGAATCAGCATGTTCAATACCATCTTGATAGATCCCATTGGTGAACGCAAGTCATGTGCAATCACAGAATAGAGTTTGTCGCGTCCCATGATCGTCTTACGCAACTCTTCCGTTTGTGCAACAATGATTCTTTTCGCTGCAACCAACGAAATCTGGTGCGTCACACGAATAATCAATTCTTCTTTATTGAATGGCTTTGAAATAAAGTCATTACCACCCACCTGAAATCCTTTTACGATATCCGCCGTACTGTTTAGAGCAGTCAGGAAGATAATGGGAATTTCAGCCATTTCGGGGTCCGCTTTCATTTGTTGAGCTACCTCAAAGCCACTGATATCCGGCATCATTACATCCAGTAATACAAGATCCGGATTTTCCTTCTTCACTTGTTCCAACGCCTGCGTTCCATTACCGGCAGTCACAATTTTGAATTTCTCGTTAGTCAAAAGTACCTTTAATAAAAGGACGTTTGAAATCACATCGTCCACAATAAGGACTTTATATTCAGAAGGATTAATTTCCATATTCATAATTTTCTTTTTTTATGCTTCAGACATTTTTAAAATATTCAATCATACGCTTCAACCCCTCTTCAAGTTCAACAGTAGGCTGCCAGCCCAATTTCTCTTTAGCCAATGTAATATCCGGTTGGCGTTGCTTCGGATCATCATCCGGTAAAGACTTAAATACAATCTTCGAAGATGAACCGGTCATACTAATGATCCTTTCCGCCAATTCCAATACCGGAAATTCATTCGGATTCCCCAGGTTTATAGGACCTGTAAACTCGTCCTCCGTATTCATCATTCTTATCATTCCTTCAATCAAATCATCAATATACTGGAAGCTGCGCGTCTGCTTCCCATCACCATATATCGTTATATCTTCATTATTCAACGCTTGAAGAATAAAATTAGAAACAACCCGTCCGTCATTCGGCAACATTCGCGGACCATACGTATTAAAAATACGGATAATCTTCACACGCACATTGTTCTGACGGTGATAATCCATAAATAGTGTTTCCGCACAGCGCTTTCCTTCATCATAACAAGACCGATAACCTACCGGATTCACATTTCCCCAATAGCTTTCCGGCTGCGGATGAACGATTGGGTCTCCATATACCTCGCTCGTAGAAGCTTGCAGAATCTTGGCATCCAGTCTCATTGCCAATCCCAGCATATTAATAGCTCCCATCACAGATGTTTTGGCAGTTTGAATCGGGTCATGTTGATAATGAATGGGAGATGCCGGACAGGCCAAATTATAGATTTCATCTACTTCAGCCGAATAAGGATAAGTGACATCATGCCTCACCACCTCAAAATGATGATTATCCATCAAGTGAATGATATTATCTTTCGAACCCGTAAAAAAATTATCCAGGCATATCACGTCGTGACCTTCGTTTATAAGCCGTGTACAGAGATGAGAGCCTATAAAACCGGCTCCGCCACTTACCAATATTCTTTTCATTCTAAGTATTTCTATTGTTTACTAAAGAGACGCTGTCTCTTCGTTTTGTTTATGGTCACAAATGTAACCGATTTGCTTAAAATATACAATTTTCGGAGAGGATATTTTAAAAAAAAGAAGATTTAAATAGTTTCAATTTCCGAAACAACTTGCCACTGACAAATGTTTATAATAAAAAAGTATTATTTATTAGAACTATTATGATGACAAATAATCCAAATGCAAACCTCATAGAAGCGATGGAGGAAAAGCTCCCGCTCAAAGGGCAACTGGCAGATATGTTAATGGACACGCTATACATAGGAAAAGAGGCAGTATATAGAAGATTGCGCGGTGAAGTACCTTTCACCTTGCAAGAGTCGGCTCTTATTTCAAGAAAACTGGGTATATCGCTAGACAAGATTATAGGATTGAGTTTCAAATCGAACGCCATGTTCAATATAAACATTGTAGATTATGACGACCCGTTCGAGAGTTACTACAATATCCTTGAAAAATATGTCTCGCTGATCAATACGATGCCGGATGACCCGAATTCTGTAATGGGAACTTCCGCCAACATTATTCCCCAGACTCTCTATCTGAAACATGAGCTTCTGGCAAAATTCCGTTTATTCAAATGGATGTACCAGAATAAATATATTGATTGCAAGAGCTTCGAAGAGTTGGATATTCCATCGAAACTGGTCAATATCCAAAAAGACTATGTAGCAATGACACGTCATATCCACTCCATAGACTACATATGGGATAATATGATTTTCCAGCATCTCATCAACGATATCCAATACTTCGCCAGCATCCATCTCATTTCCGACGAAACAAAAGAAGAAATCAAAAAAGAATTATTCTTATTGGCGGATGAACTGGAAGAACTGGCTATCAACGGTAAAACAGCCGACGGCAATCGTGTACGCATTTATGTGTCGAATATCAACTTCGAGGCAACATATAGTTATGTAGACACCAATAACCTGCAACTGAGCCTCATACGTATTTATTCTATCAACTCCATTACCACGATGGACAACGAAATTTTCTGTACCTTGAAAGAATGGATTCAATCTCTGAAAAAGTTCTCCACTTTGATATCCGAAAGCGGCGAAATGCAGCGTATTCAATTCTTCAAGCAACAGCGAGAAATTATTGACGCTCTTTAATTTTATTTTCGCAGATTAGAACTTCAAAAAAAATTAAGTTCCAATAAATGAAAGTAGATAAGAATCTTATCTACTTTTTTTCATTCCCTGTTCCCATCCTACCCACTTGATTCCCAATCAGAAAAAGACCTGCACATTCATCTCTGTTTTACCACACAAATCTTTCAAACACAAGACGTAATTTTGCATAGAATGTATCACAGAGATTATTAACATTAAAATTAAAGGAACAAACAATGAAAAATGGTATTCTAAACGAATTAATATCTACAATGAGGGAGCGAATTCCTCAAGATATGAATCTGGCCAATACTTTGGCTGACATTTTATGCATGGGAAAGGAAGCTGTCTATCGCAGATTGAGGGGTGAGGTGTCTTTTACAATAGACGAAGTAGCGCTGCTTTCTCAAAAACTCGGTATTTCTATCGACCAGATTGTCGGTAGCCATGTATCTAATAAAGTTACTTTCGACCTAAACTTGCTTCATGCTTCCAGTGCGCTGGAAAGTTATTACGAAATAATCAACCGTTATCTGCAAATTTTCGACTATGTGAAAACAGATAATACGACGGAGGTGTATACTGCATCCAATTCCCTGCCCTTTACACTCTATTCTTCCTATGAGAATTTGTCTAAATTCCGTCTTTGCCGATGGATGTATCAGAATGGAGATATAAAGACGCCACATTCTTTGGAAGAGATGTCTGTAGATGAACGGATCGTCAATGTGCATAAGAAGCTGAGTGAAAGTATAAGACAGTGTCCAAAAACGTTTTTCATCTGGGACACAAATATCTTTTATTCTTTTGTGAAAGAGATCAAGTACTTTGCCAGTCTGAATCTGATAAGCAAGGACGATGTCATGCATTTAAAGGAAGAGCTTCTTCAGTTACTTGGCGTGGTAGAACATCTGTCCATAAAAGGAGAGTTCAGCGAAAACAAGAAAGTATCTTTCTATCTGTCCAATATCAGTTTCGAAGCCACTTACAGTTATATCGAGAAACATGATTACCAAGTCAGCCTGCTGCGGGTATATTCTATCAATTCGATGGATTCGCAAAGCTCGTATATCTGCCAGATGCAACGCAATTGGATTCAATCGCTGAAACGCCACTCTATTCTGGTTTCAGAAAGTGGAGAAGCACAGCGTATCGCTTTTTTACAAAAGCAATTGGAAGTTATCAATACGTTGTAAACAATTGTAGATTTTAGGATATAAAAGAAAGAGATGTAAAAGACGAGCTGTATCAGAATGAAGACAAACAAGATTCTGATACAGCTCTTTTCTTTTAGCTTTTATTCTATTGTGCGCACACAACGATACCAAGCCCAATCTGTGGATTCTCCAGTAGTCCATGCGCCGAATTCACCATTATTATGTCCGACCACCCAATAGCCGCCATCGCGTGAAGTCAATGTCCAATGTACAGCGCTAATCTTCTCGAATCCGCTCCCTGTCCAAGTAGTCGAACCACCGAAACCTTGGTTTTCAATGCTGGTAACGGCCCCTCCCATACTGAGCACCAGATACATCTCACGCTGGGTAGGCAGACGCCAGCCACTCCCTTTGTTTTCGCATGCCGCTTTTGCTTCCGACCAAGTTTTACCATTACTACTGGTATTTTCAATCTGAAACTTAGGAGCAATCTTATTCATCGCGTCACTTGTACCCGGAGTTTCACCTGAAGCAAATAATACCGAAGGATCCGTTCCTCCACTGGCATCACGAGAGACAATAGTGACCCCCGAGGATTCTACCGTTAGATAAGGGTACTTCTTTCCACTATTTGTATTATTCCTCACGCAACGGAAATAATTATTCTTGCTAACAGATTCGGAATCCAAAAAACCTGCCGACATCTCCATCCAAAAACGGGTAGCAGAGCCTTTAGCCTCATAGTATGATGAAGTCCAGTAATTACCGGTCCAGTTTTGATACCACCCATATATATTCTGGCTATCATGATTATTATAATTCTCTGCATTGCCACCCAAAGCATTTTCATAAGCGAATGACAGCAACAGTTCACTGGCAGTAGGCAGACGCCAACCATCGCCTATATTCCTACAGATATCCTCCGCATCGGCTACATTTTCCAACCGTCCCACACTTTGCTTCGTCTCGCCTATTTCCTTATAATATAGCCTGTTATCAAACCGAAGTGGATAAAGATAGAAAAGAGGTTCCCCTGCAGTTGTGTAAGATTTGGTTTCGGATACCATCTGAAGGTCAATCGTACGATAAAACGGGAATTCTTCATCCGACACAGTATGCATTACATTTCTGAACGTGATTCTTATCGTTCCGCTTTTTCCCTCTTTCCACTTGCCAGGGTGAAGCTTCAGCCTAAAATCGTATCCGTGGCCAACCACATCATTACCCTTTCCGTCATCATAGCCTATGATAGACTCAAGATACATCTTGTCGTCCGCATTCTTTCTGCCTATAATTACATCATTATCCGAATCGGTCCGAATCAGTCCGGTACCATCATCGTTCGTTATATTCAATTCCTCAATATCCATAATTTCCCAATTGTTATTGACAAACAATTGCAAGTATTGCTCCGCACCCAGATTGACTTTATAAGTACGGCTATTGACTGTAGTGGGAATATATCGGAATGAGAATTCCAACTCCCCTTGATTGATGGGGAATTGTACATGAGTGAGGTATCCCTCCTTATCGTACAGGCCGAATAAGATGAAATCCCAACGCCACCACCAACCTTCACCATCTTCAACAGTACCATCACCTGCTCTTCGCGGATTAGGCTGTATGGTAAACGCCTGCACCCTTTCACTGAATGGTACCGTATTCGTCCTGTCTAATTGCGGAATTAAACCGCCGGCATTGTATTGGATCATACCGATATCGTTAGCGTCAAAAAGTTTACCTTCTATCTTATCCACGGAAAACATGACATACACCGTCTGCGGTTCGAGAGGGAGTTCGTCACCATCGGGATTTCTAATCGGGAAAAAAAGACCTCTCTCCAACACATTTCCGTATGCATCGACAAATTTGATAATTCCCGGATCTATCGTATACTGCGTCACTTCAATATTGTGAGTCAAGCGCCCTGCCGTCAACGTAACAGTAGCCTTACGCTCAACACCTATATTATCATTATTAAAATAAGGAATCTTCAATTTGAGTTGGGTATCATCGTTCGCAACGCCCGACGCCGCATCGGCTCCACCTTCAAATTTGAGCCAGTCGCTCCCTGCAGTAACGGTGGCCTTCCAACCGCCGGGATTGTCAGTAAAAACGTCTATGGCATAACTATTATTCTGGTATTGAGTTACAGCGACCTCCGATTCACCCACTCCGAGCATATATTGCCCATTGTAGACTACATCTTTGACCTTATCACGGTCATAGTGTATCAATCGGAATTTCAGGTTGGACATGACTGTATAGGATGCCAACGCCTCTCTAAAACTTGCATAACCGGTTCCTAACGCCTGAGTAATGGTAATGATGTATTTATGGTTTCGTTTCAAAGGCAAATATTCCACCTGCTCTCCTACATTTCCGGTTTTGGTGAAATCCACCCGGTAAAATGTCGATTCACCAGTACCGATCCTTCCTTTCACAATCAGGCAAGTGGCATCCTTACGGCTCGCTTCTCCGTCTTGTCCCACACCACCGGCATCCTCTGCCGCCAGGGATTCAAAGGTATAAATCTCCCCATCATAGGGTGTGTTACCCTTTACGGAATAAAGGATTGCATCCCCTTCCTCCGTCATTTTACCACTGTTCACAGGGAGAACCGGAGTATCCGGAGCCGGTTCAGTAACCTGCCCGTTCGTGTTCCATGCCGGAGCAATGTATCCGGTGGTATTGTAATTAGCCAGGTAAACCTCTTCGACCGTGAAATTCGAAGTGGCACTGTTATTACGGATATCGATACGCGCCAGCATACGTTTCATATTTATGCCAGTTATCGGATCCATCGAAGGAGTGATTTTGTTTATTACCTTCTCCCCGTACATTGGAATCCGCGTATACCCACCAGTCGTCGAGCCGTCTGCCAGCCATTTGCCGGTCTGGGCGTGGAGCATCTTTTCCATTGCCTCAACCTTGGTGGTCGTTCCCTTCATGAAGCCCGACACAATATTATCAAGTTCCTTATTTGCCACAACCACGATGCAAGTAGATGCGGTAGTGGGAGAAAGCACAGCAGAGAAACTCACAGTGGAATTGTCAGCCAAGTCCTGAGTAACTCCTGTAGCGCTGACGCATTCCAAGTATACCGCCGGTGTTTTTGACATATCAAAAACAAGAATATCCACCGTTTCTATTTCGTCTTCTTTCTTTGCTGTTCCCGTTCCAGTCATCGTACGCGAAGATACGGACGGGAGGTTTACATCGGGAACCGTTAATGTAAACCGGATACCGTTTCCTGTTGGAGAAGGTGTCGACCCTAATTCTTCCTGTACGCATCCGGTAAGCCATACCGTCATCAACAAAACAGACAAAAGATAGCACCTTCTTATGATTGAAATCCCATATTGCATATTTCTATTTCCTTTCCTTAAACTTTAATATTGCATATTCGCCATTATGGCGCGGTCAATGTCACCGCTATTGGCAGATTATCACCATTCGTATTGGTTAGTGTGAGTGTAGCCGTATCACCGGACACAGCATCGGCTCTAAAGTAGAAGTAAACCACATCACCACTCACGCCACTTGTTTCGAGCATTGTCTCACTGTTAAGCAGAATTTTATCCGGATCCTGTATCTGGGTTATCTTCCACTCCCACGTTCCCGGGTTGCCCGAAGTAAAGACAAGCTTGCGACGTTGCATATTTCCGGTTCCACCATCGCTGCCGTCCAATTCTACGTTCGAGGTCAACCACTCTCCGTCTTCTTTCCACTGGCTCAACAGTACATGATGTCGCAGATTACCGGCATTGATATAAAAGCCTGTTTCCCGCTTAGTTCCGGTTCCGGAGTTAAATCCGGGCATCACAACCTGGATATTATAGGTATATACACCTCCCGAAAAGGATGTCTGGGTCATGTTAACCGTTGGCCATGTATCCATAGCACTTTTGTTTAATGACGCACCCGGCAGATAGCCCGTATCCGGATTGGCATCATAATTCGTTTTCGCTTCTATATTGACAGTGACACCATCACCAGCCGTCTGTACCTTGGTCTGCGATAACTTGAGATAATACTGTTTGTCGAAAATTACATTCACCGGGCTTTCCGTCCATTCAAGCGGCGTGGCTGAAAGCTGATAGGTTTCGTTGGATATCGTAAGATTGTAGTTGATGTACTCGCCTGACTCCCAGGAGTGCGGGTTCTTGGCGATAATATCACTGAACAGGAATTCCCGGTCGCCAAAGTTGGTGGTAACAACGATTTTGGCGGTTGCGGAGAAAGCGTCGGTCGGCAACATGAGGAATGTATCCCCCATCAAGGTGGCATCTTCGGTCACCGATTTGTTATCGGTGAGAGTAGAAACGACCTTCCCGGTGGCGACATCGCTCCAGACAAACTTCGGTTTGCCGTTTTTCGTCGTGGTGGTCGGAATTTCAGTCATGGCAAGTTTACCGCTTTTTCCCACATTCTGGAATTCTATTTTCTCGATAGTCACCTCATCCGGTACAGGAGCTACTTTCTTGAATGTAAAGGTAACCTTGGTCAATGTGTGGTAGAAGTGTATATTCACACCCTCAACCCATACAGGGCCCGATATAGCCGCCAGTACATCGACATGATTGGCGGCGGATGCATTCGCTGTATAATTCAGCACCATTTCTCCGGGATCAGTGAAACTCGCAGTAGGCGCATTCGCATCGTTGTACGGATACCAGGAGAAGAATTTCATGCTCGCATTCAGCAATCCGGGCCAATATTGCAACGGCGAGATGGTGGCTGTCAGGTCGGCGTTAACCGTGGCACTTGCATTGAAGTATGGTTGGGGAACGGAAGCATTAGGAGTCAGTGAGCCGTAAAGACCGAAAGTCTCTTCTTTCAGATCGGTATTCGAAGAGATTGCCGCACCGCGAGTGTAGACATAGCCGCCTTCTCCGATACGTTGCACAACAATTAATTCCTTATCACACGTCATCTCTTCTCTGACACACGAAAAGAGAACAGCCGAAAGGACAGCCATTGCCATAATCATCCTAATATTATTTATAGTCTTTATCATCTTACTTCTTTTCCGAAATTAAAAACAATCAACGAAAGATATTACAAGTCCAGATTCAAGTCAATGTCTTGTCTTTCACCCCAATCTTCTACGCTTATCGTCAGTATTTGAATACCTATTTTTCCGACGCGTGCCGTTACCTGATACACATTATTCCGACGGATCTCCGTAAAAGGTTGCGCCGTCGGACTGCCTGTGCCATCAACCTTTGTTACGCTTTCAATTACTTTCTCGGTTATTCCGGTGACGTCCGAAGGGCCTTTCGGGACATTAGCCATACTGATAGACAGTCGGTCGGAATAATCCGACTTGAATAGACGTTCGGCTGTGTAGAACGAGCAAAGCAACTTCCGGTTTTCAGCTCCGGGAGCAGATGAATATGCCCAAGTTTCTGTAGTCGCAGCTGTCCACTTATGCGTTAACAAATTGCTTTCCGACACGTCTTCCTTCACTTTTCCGTAGTTTTTTGAAGAGTCGGTGTTATCACGCGTGCCGTTGTCCACGTTTCCCATCACGAAATAGCTATCGTAGGAGAAATTGTGCAAGGTGACACTAGTGCTTCCGGCAATATATCCGGTCACCGCCCCACCGTCTATAGCTTCGATAAAGACATCTACCCGGGCTACGGCACGTTCGATCACCATTTGTACTGTTTTGGTTTCATCAGGTGCTATGGATATATCCCGGATCACTCCTGTCATAGGCATTCCGGTTGCCGAAATAATCTGCCCGTCACTATTCAGTATGCTGGAGATATCGTAAATCATCTCTTGCAATGTCAAAAGATTGGCTATACCGTCAAGTTTGCTTGTGAGGCTCTGCGGTTCGTTGGCAATAACTACGACCAGGATATCATTACTGGAAGTCACTTCGAGAAGTTGCGCATCTATATCAGTAGCTGTCTCCGGAGTACTCAACAGGATGTGTTCATTCACATCCAGCCTCACGCCACTGGGCGTGCTGCCGAATACGATAAACCGCATGGAGTTTATCTTCTCCTGTTGTTCCACATCCCCATTGTTCACCAAGTCGATGCTAAGTTGCGCCCTGGTAGTATGGGCAGGCAACTCATAAGCCACATCAGCTTCTCTACTACATGAGAACAAAAGGATGGTGGATGCCAGACAAATGATATGTAATAGCTTTTTTCTCATTCTTAAACTTCCATCCCGTGGAGCCAATGAATCCAGTTCCCCACGACAATACCAATTTGAAGGAATCCTCCTCCGGGTTTTTCAACAACTGTAAATATCAGGTTCCATTCACTCTGCCTGTCAAGATATTCCTGAAAGGGAAGCTCCGTTCCGTCGTAACGGGAAACCGGCCGTGCAATACTCAAGAGTGTCATCAGATTGTAGCTCCAGACTTCAGCTTCGGTATTCGCATCCCTTATAATAAATTTATAATCCCATCCACTCCTGTTGAGCAAACGCATCGTGTTCAGGCGTGCGGACATAACCACGTCGGATATTTCACCCGGACCTGTATAGTAAGGCACATAAGTAACCGGCCCTTGTCCTGTGGGTTCGTTTTCCCAGGAATAAACCGCATTTTCCGGCGCCTGAATTTCAAATGTATATTGTGTGCCATTCACTTTATTTTCCTCATATCCCATTAACGCGAGATTAAACCGATTGGTGTCACGTATCAGGTTCACCGGATAAATTTTATGGTCGGTACTGGATGGCAGGTGGTCCACTTCCACAACCTCTCCGAAGTAAAGATGCTGAAACTCGAAATTAACAACATCCGTCTCCCGCTTCAGGGATACAATGACCTGTTGGAGGGTGGTTGTTCCCGGTGCCAGTTTATTACCTGCATTGTCCGAAAGCCGGAATCTGTCAGACAGACTTCCGACGGTCAGTACTTTATAACTTCCGAAATCGAGCTCGTCGGTCAACGACATCCGGTTTCCACCCACCAGCGCAGCAACCTCGGCACTTTTGGTGAAAAGCAATTTATCATCGCTGTCGAACACAAGTACATCCACCGATTTAACCTGCGGATTAAATGCATCCGCATATTCCATATTGTAGTCGAATACAAATTCCAACCAAAGTTCGCACCGTGGAAGGTCTTCGCGTATACTGTCGCACGAAGCCATACATAGCATCGAAGCAACGATAAGGAACAGCGATTTAGTTTTTCCGAACATATCTTTTTCTTTTAGGAGGCAACCCTATCGGTTTGCCATTTTATATTGTCAGAGATCTCTATTTTGTGACCTCCGGTTATTTCCTCTTTTAGGGGCGCGCTTTGCATTTCATTGCATCTCGGATGCGCCGGTATATTTCAGTGCTGTTTTTGGGAAGCCTGTCACCGGCTTGTTTTTACTTTTTTCGGCGGTCTGTTCCGCACGGAATATCTATTAAAAAAAGTACAGGGCAGGCAGTCCGCACTGCCCTGTTTTCTTTGAAAGTAAAGAGTTTCTTTAGATTTCGAAATTTGTAGTCCAGTATATCCACGGAGCAACTTTAATCTCAAAGTGGAGATAAGCACCTTTCTTATCGATATCTTCTTCTTCATCCGGATCTTCGGGTCCACCACCAGGATACCACGGTGTACCGTTACCATTCACCTTTGTCAGCGTAAGCGTATAATAGTTATTACGTACTACACCGTATTTTCCATACTCCATGTAAGAGTTGGCTGCATTGTCATGACGAATCTCATAGTAGTAATAGTTGAGACTCTTTGGATACCAATAGATGCAACCTTCTTTTTTACACAGTTCACCACCATTCTGAATGTTGTTGTCGTCAAGAATAGCCTGCGTAAGGGATGCAAAATCACCCGGATCATTGGTGGTAAGTTCAGATTGTATCTGAGTATAGAACAGTTCGCATGCTGTAACCAAGAGTTTCTCCTGGGCGGTCATAGGGTCTGAGTTTGTTTGTTTAGCTTTAGCAGGTGTATAAGCAGCCAGCAAGTCAGCAAAACTTTTGAAGTTTACAGAGTTAGTTCCGTTAGGAAGACGATACCAGTCATCTCCTAAAGTAAATTCACCGGACTTCCAAGGTGCATACTGTCCCTTAAGTACCAGACGCGTAGCCGCACCGAACTTCTGATATCCTTCAGCCATCGTATTCTCGATACAGTATTTATAATTATCACCCGCATCTGCACTTTCAGCAACCCACTCTACCTTAGGTTCGCGGTTAGCATCAAGTGTATTCTTAACAATGCCTGTAAGATATTCAGTTCCACCTGCAGTCGTAAAGTTCGGGTCAACTGTATAGAAGTTACTTTTGTAGAATCCGGTAGTATGAGACGACGCTGTGGTAGTCTTCTTTGCAAAAGGATAGAACAGAGAGTTATAGTAGTCTATAGTCCAGTTTCCAAAATCAAATTGTCCAAGACTTGCATTTGTTCCATCTTCAAAAGGTCCAACTGCTAATGGACTGCCAATCATAACTTCCAACTTTGCAGCAAGGCGTTCTATCTCAAGAGTAGCCGGATTACTTTTCGCTGCATTCTGAGCTTGCGCTTCCGATTTATAGTCACTGACCAAAACAATCTTGTCCGATACATCGAGCAGACATTCATCTTTCCATGCATGATTGGATGGATCCGAATCGGAATCATCGTAGAATCCGACATTAATCATTGCACAACCATTGGAATGTACAACCTCCTCTACTAGATAAGCATTGTTGGGCTTAGTATTGTTCGTAGGAACTGTAATCATTCCATTGATAGTAGCATAGGTTGCACCCGCTGAAAGGTTATCCAAGCGATCCTTTAATTGGTAACCCGGATTGGCTATAACAAGCAAATACTTAGTATTCGGATCCACTTTAACCGGAGTATTCGGAGTCGTAACTCCACTATTTGTTCCGAAAGAACCTGATCCCAATACCGTGGCATACTTAGTTGCCTTTTCATCCTTAGTCACCACCTTACCCGCATCGAACGTAATCACATAAAGCTCATTAATCGCGCTTTCTGCAGGCAAAGTCGGCTGTTCACCAGAAGCACGTGAACCAGGCACTTTTGGATTAGTCAGACTAATTGATACATAAGCTACATCATAACCTGCTCCCCCTTCAACCTCCGGATTTTCCTCCAGATTCTCATTTGAACAACTTGCCAATGCCACAATGGCCAGCAACGAAACTAAAATTGATTTAATCTTTAGCATAATACAAAAAATTATTAGAATTAATACATATGTAATTTCCCACTTAATTAGTAAGTTTTACTTACCATTTTTTCTCATTTCGGCAGCATTAGCCTTCTTCCTGACTAATTCTTCCAGATTGCCCCTAGCTGCATCCAGACCTGACTGCTCTGCGACCTTCAAATACTTCTTCGATAATTCATAATCTCCCTTCATTAACATTAATATTCCCATAGCATTATTATATTCCGGCAAATTCTTATTCGAATTCACCATGCTCAGATAACGTTCGGCCGAAACCAGATCATTGCGTGATAAAGCGGCAGTAGCAGCATTTATATTTGCAATCTCACTCTGCGGATACATCCGTACAGCCGTTTCGAACACATCAATAAATTCTTGCGAGCCTGTCGGATAGGTATTAGCTACCAGAAACATTTCATTCAAGCTCAAATTCTGCGGACGCGTCTTGATAATCTCTTTCGCTTCCTCCACACTAAAATCCCTCACTTCATAATTCACTTTGCAGATAGCCACACGCAGACTTGGGAAAATATACTTCAACAAGTATCGGTAAGGCGTCCCTCCATGAAGTTGCATCAGTTTTGTTTCTCTTCCTTTTTCAATAGGTATGTTCCTGATAATATCCAGCACTTCGTCTTTATATTCCAATTCGATTGTTTCAAGCGCTTTCTCCAGTCCGTCCCAGTTTTCACCTCCAAAGACAATGTAGTATTGGTTTCTCGGAAAATCGTACCTGTATGCCAGATAATCCCGAAGCGCCATAGCACGCCCTTCAGACAGACGTTTGTTCGCTGCCAATGTTCCTTCCGGAGAAGCATAACCGATAATATCCAGACGGTTCACTTTCACATTCGGATCGGACTTCAGCTCATCGATCATCTTGCGGATTTTAGCTAGTTCCTGAGGATTATTCATGTATTCGGGACGAATATTGACTTTATTCACCTCGAAATCCAGAAAACATTCTGCTTGAATATCCCGTTGTTTGATTTCTTCCGCTTTCGGTTGCAGATAAGCAAACTGAGGAACCACTACGTAAGGCGTCCATACACGTTCCAACGTCACTTTGCCAAACTCCTCTATGTTCATCAATGCCGTTTCGCCGCAACCACATTCATCACGCTGCACGTCCAAGCGCGCATCCTTCATCCAGGATTCGAACGGAACCAGATATTGATACCGAATCGTATCATTTCTCAGTTTTCCAGCTTTTTCCACTATATATGGCTTCTCGTAGTTTCTCTTCTCTTTGGCACTCATCAACGCAAGCTCACGCTCATACGCCAGATACTCGTCACGACCTTTAATAGAAACTTTCGGAAGATTCTGTGTGTATCCGGGAGTCACCAGTCGCGGAATAAAATCCATTCCCCGGGCAGATTTCACTTTCACATTATTCAAAACAAAATCTATATCGACATGAATAAAATCACCTTTCTGTTCCAACCGCACCGGATTCACAGTAATGCCACCTTCGTAAGAGCGGGATTGAGCCATAGCTGTGTTTATATTCAGACTGCAAACCACCAACATACACACAAGGAAACCTATTTTTCTTATTATCATACTCCTCATTATTTAATTACATAAATAAGTGACACACTTGCTTTAGTAGGCCCGAAATAGTTTTTGCTGCTTTCCTTTAGTCTCGTACCACAAGTAGCGCAAGGATACTTGTCATATACAATGTGCGCATATCCCACTCCGACAGATGTTTCTATACTCCAGCGTTTTTTCAGAATCCACGAATATCCTACGGAAAAGCCACCACCATAAAGATATCCCTGATAACGCGTATGCTGCATATTGTCACTGATAAAAGACCAGTCGGGCCATCCCCCTACATTGAAATCGGCATAATGTCCATGCATTCCGACAAACATACGGCGAAAACTCTCACAAAACCAGTAACGGATTTCGGGCTGTACCCCCAAATGACGGAGGCGTTTGCCGTCGGAAAGTTTCCACGGATTATAATTGACCGGAATATCCAGCGTCCATTTACGCGCCAGTCCGATCTCCAGTCCCAGATTCATGGTAGTAGTAGCGTCATACAGCAGATTGCTTTTCAGCGCAACCTTCTGGGCATGACCCTCGGAAATGGCACATCCGAGCATGAATAATATGAGTATAGCAACTTTCTTCATTTATATCACATTTACTGTTGTTTATTGCCCCAATTGAGTAACATCTATTTTTATGCGTTGCACATTACTGATGCCCGTTTTAACGGAAGACACCATTGTTGTGAGATGTACGATTCCGTTTCTGGAATCTGCCTCTACATTAGGCAATACCTTAATATATATCTTACCGTCTTCAACGATAATGCGTTCTTCTCCTGTATGTCCCTCCGGCATTACGGAAGAATACAGACGAATCCAATTTTTAGCACTTTCATCCACTTCGCCCGTAAGGCAGAAATAATCGATTTCATACACCTCCGAATTTAAATTTCCAGTAGGCATGAGCTGAAGTGTACTTCCCGTAGCAGGAACAGCTTCCCTTTGTCTAATATGAACTTCTTTTTCCAAATTTCCTGTTTTTAATGTTATAAATTCATGGGGATAGTTTCTTGAGTGTCACTATAAGACAGAGAGCCAAGCAAAGGATTGCTCAACGGCTTAGTCAACAACCTGGCATATATATCCGCACAAGTTGTCACCTTCGATGTTAATTGAAAGAGAGTGCCGGTCACATTCGACCCCTGCACACACATCACAGATAATAAAAAAATCAAATATAAAATACTGATTGTAAGTTTTGTTATTTCTCTCATTAATTCTCTAATATACTTTCTTCTACTTCTTGTATATCTCTCTTATTTCTCTTTTTGCTTTTCTCTCAGGACAATATTTTTGTCCAAATCTCATATTGCAAATTTCGGAATATTAAAGGAGATACAAAATTGTATTCATTTCTGTTACAGAGAATCAACTTAGAATAAAGGGGCTAATTATGCAGGTAGTGAACAAGAGGGTTACGAAATTCACAACAAAAATATTTAATATCCTCATTTCTTTCGATATGCGAACATTAAAAAAATCCCAAGTTTCTCTCATAAAAACTTGGACAATGGAGGGAAGTTATAGTTTTCTGTGTCATTTAGACACAACTTAGGCACAAATTAGACAAAAGACATAGCTATTTTATACAACAAAATAGCCCAATAACTTGTATAATTTGTGCCTAAATGACAACAAGTTCAATTTCTATATGTATATATAGTTATCAAATTATAAGGTTTTACGCTCTGTTTCCGTAGGTGCCACCTCATCAGGAATACTGAATTCGCGATTAGCAAACAGATCGGCAAGTCCTGAAATTTGTTTCAGACGCAACAATTCATCACGGTCCATACCAATATTTTTCATTATCCATTGATCGGACATACCTGCCTTGTCAAGTTCCGCAACAATATTGCACATCAATTCAATGTTATGCATTCCACGCGCACGGTTGTGCCGGATGGTCGAACTCATACGGTTAGACAGGTCTTTGTCTATCACCACAATCGGCAATAAGCCGTTTTCACGCTTATAAATTCGTTGGGAAGTTTTCAATACCGTATAGCGATGGTAGCCGTCCACCAGTATATAATGGTCTTCATCTTTATTGTAGTAACATACACATGGCATCGTAAAGCCATCTTCCCAAATAGAAAGTTCCAGCAACTTCATTTCAGGCGGTGCAACGACATTCGGATTATAATCGTTCGCATATACTTTTTCTACGGGTACCGCTTTTACCTCGTAAACAGGGCTTTTATCTACACTCATGATACTATGATTCTATATTGTTCCATAATTTGACTCCTCTTACTCATCTCCTCCTTCGTAGGTGAGAATCCCATATATTTGCAGGCATGGTCATTTTTAAGAATACAAACACACATTCGCTTATACGTGGGTATTTCTTTGAATTCCGGAATGTCGATATCATCCTGATATTCCATACGTACCGGTTTTTTCAACGTTTTGTAGTTACTGTTGTCCATAACGATAATCGGTACTTTCGCATCAATCAACTTTTGGATGGTAGCATCACTTAGACATCCACCTTTTGTCCGCCAGAAATTCACGCTCACTGAAAGTTTACGAAGATAGTTTTTCCTCGCCCGTTCCGGCAAAGTGGACAACAAGAAATACATAAACTCTCGCCATGTATATCCTTCGGGAAGTTTCACCGACTGCCATCCCATCGCATGAGTACCGCCATACATACCGGTAAAGTTCACACCGTTCACCCTTCCGACCATTTTGCCCCAGGTATTGGGATCTAGCACCCGATAAAGTTGCAGACTCTCTTGCGCTTCGTTAATAAAAGGACTTGCTACACGCTGACGCTCCAAATTGACTCCAGCACGATAGTAAAGGTCATATAAAGTATTATAATCCCACTGGAATTTTCCATTGGCCGTCCATACATCCGTCGTCTTCCAGTCGAATATAGGATAGGCATTATAAATATCATTCCCTACTTTTGAAGTCCATTTGTATTTATGATACATCTGGAATTTACGGCTCATATAGATACATCTCCACCGGTTGAAACTTTCCTGTGTACGGATTCCGATCAGACAACAAGTGCGCACAGCGTCATTTTTAGTATGTATCCATTGCGCAAAACGCATCTGGAATTCATAATCCCACATGGTTGTATTATAAAAAGGAAAATCATCTTTGGTCATTGCCTTTTTAGGCATGGAACGAACCCATATATTCTTTTTATTATCTTCCCAGGGACGCCAAAAGGATTGATACATCGAGGTACAGGTAGCCACACGGAAAGGAATACATACCCGGTACACATCCAGAATATCCTTGTTAGCTTCCAGCATCCGGTCCACATAGTCGATGGTCATTTTATACTGGATTTCATAATCCATGTGAAAAACTCCCAAACGTACCTTCAGGTTATTCTTCCGGATATAATCGATACACATATTCAGCAGTACCCCGCTGTCTTTACCTCCGGAGAATGACACATATATATTATCAAATTCATTAAATATAACTTTCAGTCGTTCTTGTGCTAATTCATATACATTCTTTGTGCCTGCTATTTTCTTTTTCGCCATAAGTTATCTATACATTTTTACATACCGTGTCCATTTCTTGTCCATCGATACAAATTCAAACTTTTCAAATGTTTCTTTATCTTGTACCAGTGTGACCGAATTGAGCAACCAACTCTCAGGCCCGAATTCCGCAATAACGGCAGGCAACAAATGCGACAGGATTTCCTCCCGTCCGGCGTCTTCTGCCTTTACATAATAATTATTGATTACAGCTTTCTTCCGGCTTTTCTGTTCCACCGGCACGAAGCCCACCACTTCTTTATCTTCAATCGCAATAAACCACACATACTCTTCGCCCGTCTTGAAAGGGTAATTATTGTTTGCGCGTATCACTTCGGGATCCATCACCATCGGCGCCAGAAGCCGATATAAATGTTTGTCTTTTCCTTTTAATCGTATTATCTGCATCATATCATTCAAAAATGGACACACAAAAATAAGGAAAAAATATCAAATTCGTCATTTCTGTTCCTAAAACATTTGTTTTTCATGTTATTATCTCTATATTTCGATATTTTTGCAAAGATGACTTCACATGCCAACTTATATTTGAAATGCAGCTTTAAACGGTGCTGCAAAAACTCAAACACCCGACAGAGATATGCAAACACATCTCCCACCTTGACATGGGGAATCACTCGTGGCTCACGATGCGTATCTGATATACGTTCCATTTCACAAAGAACATGTTCCAGTCGCTTTATTTCCTCATCAGTGTTTTGCATTGTACATTTCATTTGTTCCATTTTCTCTTCCTGATGAATATACAGTTCCCGCTTTCGTTGTAAACGATCTTTTATGATCTCTATTCCTTTCGACATTATAAAATTTAGTTATATATAAACGGTTTGACCTTACTGATTATTAACCGGCAAAAATGCCATATAAAATCTAATCTCACATGCAAATATAGAGAAGATTGTTTAAATAATTAGATTTTTATTTAAAAATATTCATACTTATAACACATTTAAATTACCAGCATCATAAAATCGGTTTTTCCTTCCGATGAGACAAATTGTACTTTTGTGGAACATTTAAATATTTTAAACAATGGATAATCAATCTTTTAACTGGCTGCTTCATGGCTGCCACGTACTTTCTGAAGTGGCAGTAGCTTATAGTCCATTACCTCATACAAAAATGGTCATTTATAATTTTAGACAGATTTTGGTCTAATATTCCTTTTTATTAATTAAAAAGGCTACAGTTTCTCAAACTAATATTGGATTTCAGTCTCTTTTCCATATATTTGCGCCCGCATTTTTATTATTGAATCAACCTCCTTATTCAATTTACCAAAGCTAGATAAAACGAATGGAAAATATAAACGCAGTAATTACAGGAGTCGGAGGATATGTACCCGATTATATCTTGACCAATGATGAGATTTCCAAAATGGTAGATACCACCGATGAATGGATTATGGGGCGTATTGGTATTAAGGAAAGGCGTATTCTGAAAGATGAAGGACTGGGAACTTCTTACATAGCTCGTAAAGCTGTCAAACAACTGATAAAACGTACCCATACAAATCCGGATGATATTGATCTGGTCATTGTAGCTACAACAACTCCTGATTATCGTTTTCCTTCCACTGCTTCTATTTTATGTGAGAGACTGGGACTGAAAAGAGCTTTTGCTTTCGACATGCAGGCCGTTTGCAGCGGTTTTTTATATGCACTGGAGACAGGAGCCAATTTTATCCGTTCCGGAAATTACAAGAAAGTGGTGGTTGTAGGTGCTGAAAAGATGTCGTCAATAATAAACTATACCGACCGGGCAACTTGTCCGATTTTCGGCGATGGCGGAGCAGCCGTCATGCTTGAACCTACTACTGAAGAGTTGGGTGTTATGGATGCTGTGTTAAGGACAGATGGCAAAGGATTACCTTTTTTACATATCAAAGCGGGTGGTTCCGTATGCACTCCTTCTTATTATACCTTGGATAATCAAATGCATTACATCTATCAGGAAGGGCGCACTGTATTCAAATATGCGGTATCTAACATGGCAGATGCTTGCGAATCTATTATTGCAAGAAACCATCTAAGCAAAGACAATATCGACTGGGTGATTCCCCATCAGGCTAATCAACGCATTATCACTGCTGTAACACAACGTTTGGAAGTTCCCGCCGAAAAGGTCATGGTCAATATCGAACGATACGGCAATACCAGCGCGGGTACTCTCCCACTCTGCCTTTGGGATTTTGAAGATAAACTTAAAAAAGGAGATAACCTAATTCTCACTGCGTTCGGAGCAGGATTTGCCTGGGGAGCCATTTATATAAAATGGGGATATGATGGGAAAAAGAATAAAAACGTTTATTGAAAATCTTACTTTTCAAAAACTTTCAGCAACGACAGTCTATCCTCTTCATTTTTTACCCTAAGATAGCTCCTGTAACTGCTGAATCCCGCCATCAACACCAAATCTATATTGTCCTTCTCCGAGTTTAAGGACGACAAGCGTAGCCGGTCGAGATGATACAGCCTGCAACGGTTAATCAAACGGCAGAAATTCATGTTATATTCTTTATTGATAAAGCCCGAAATGTAGCTCCGGTTGGTATGTAACCCGGCGGCAAGGTCTGTAATCCGCAGGTTGGGATTGAGATAAGGTTTCTTTTCACGCAGGTAGTGCTCGAATTGTTTACGGCTGATAAAGGAAACTTTAGCAGCTGCATCCTCTTTTACATCTTCCGGTTGGATGATGAGGTAATTGTCGTTGAGCAGATTGTAGCAAAGAATCAGGTAGTTGATAAAATACGGCAGCGTTCCCACCCATGCAAAATAGCTGAACGAAATAGTGGGTATGCGGAATAACAATCCCGCCAGCGGAACCGGAACGGTAATCAAAATAAGCGCTTGTATGACCGCCAGCCAGGCGAGGGATGCATTATAGGCATCCGAGGAATAGTTCACGATGAACTTCCTGTAACGGCGTATGTTCCGCAGGTTCAGAAAAGGATAAAGCGTATTGTAAACTATAAAAACGGTGGTTGTCAATACATACATTATCCTGAACCACAAATTGGGTTCATCGGCGCTTGCTTCTGAGAAGATCACCGCTCGCTGCTGTTCCACCGGGACTATCATGTCGCTTATTATCGAAATGAGGGTAAAGAGAAGCGGAATTATCAGATGCAGGCGGTTGAGTTTGCGACGCTCACCGGTATTTGTTATGATGGAAACAAACCTATATATCATTACCTGGTCGAGCATGAGCGTGAACAGGAACACAGTATAGTAGGACGCAAAGAGGCGGGGGCTAATAGAATAAAACACCATACCCAACCATCCGAGAGAAGTAATAAGATAGGTTAATGCCAGGAAGAGGCGCAGCCTCTTCTCCTGTACGTTATGCCTGCGTGCAACTGCATCCATCAACATCATAATCATGCACGCCAAGGCGCATACGATAGGAGCTGAAAAGGCGAAAGCGTCTATCTGGTCTATGTTTATCATTCCGTATCTCCTTTCTTTTTGTCTGCTTCGTTCTTTTGTTCAGCGTCTTCCCTTTCAGCGGCGGCAGCACGCGAATAATTGCGGAAGTCCTTGAATCCTGCCTTGTCAAGCAGGGAACTGATACTTTTCCCCTGTCCGTCAGGTTGTGAACGGAGCTTTTCAAGTTCCTTGAGCCGCAGGCGGTTCAGGTATCGGTTGAAGTTCGCGCCGTATGTCCGGTTTATAAATGCCGAAAGTGTGGTGCGGTTTATATCGAGCGCTTCCACCAGATCGGTAATCTTGTAATCCGGATTCAGGTAGGGCTTCTCATTGCGGATGAAACTCTCAAACCTGCGTCGGTTGAGTTTGCCGGAATGTTGCTTGCGCGGAGCCTTAGCCTTCTCTTTGGTTTCCACAGCCTGCTCTTCTGTTTGTGGCACATGCTTCTTTCTTGCTTTGGGTTGCTTGGGTGTTTTTTCAGTAATGATATAAGGTACGTAATCCCGACGCATGACGTGGTATGCGAGCAAGACATGCTGCATGGCAATGCTTAATGCCACTATCAGTGTCCATATGGAAGAATAAAACTCTACACGTTTCATAAGGAAGGTGGGCAATACAGACGAAAATAGCGAAGCCAGGGATATTCCGATAATAAACAAGACCCAATTCGCAGGCCTGTGCACAATCGCCTTATTCCCTGTGGCCCTTTTATAATAAACGGCTAATACCCCGATGGCAAACAGATAATAGGTAAGTCCGAAAACGACCCGGAACAAGGGTTTTAATGTGTAAAAGCGGGCAAAAGCCTCATATCCGGCAGGAACTATTTCCGCTCTTCCCCTGACAATTTCCAACTGCACATCAAAAGGTACGGATAATGACCATATTAACGTAACCATCGCCAGTATGCCGGGCAATACATAATGGAGCAGGGAGAAATTCTCCGGTTGTCCGAGCCGGGTAAGGAAACGGATAATCCGAAAAAAGAAGATGGCAGGCAAAATAAAGGATAAGAGGCATACGATATTCAACCAGGTGAACAATACAGGACTGAACGCGTAACAAATTGTTATAAACCAAGCGATGCCCGAAATGGAAAAATAAAAGAGGACAATTCTTTTTAATCGCCTTTCTTCCCGTTTCAGGCAGTCCTGAAGCGAGAAAGCAACCAATATTCCGCTGGCAATAGCCGAAAAGAATGGAATAAGAGGTATTATCGCGGTTACGTATATTGATGAAATATCCACCTTCCAAATATATGGTATTTTTATCATAAATCCTCATTTTCAAGGTGAAAAACGTAAAAATATACCTTTTGGTAAGCCTTTTACGATTTGTCCTAATGAAAAGTGCCTTTAGGACAAATTGTAAAAAGCAGATTTTGTTGAATTGTCACCTGCCCTATTGGGTATTCACATACTTTTGTGTAATGTGGTAAAAAATAAAGATCACCAAGAGTGTTTGAATGTGATAATAATTCTATTAAAACATAAAACTTAATGTACAAACCTATGAAACATTTACACAAAATTCTATCGTTTCTCTTGCTCTGGGGAGTTTCGTTATGCGGAATTTCCCATGCACGGGCGTCTGAAACTGCCAAGGCGGATACGGTTGTCAGCTTCCGTTTTCTTCCGGGTGAAAACATGTTTGCCCGCGCGGGTAACGAGGTGGAACTGGAACGGCTCTATGCGCTGATTGACTGTCACAAGGCAGAGATAATAGCGGGCAGGATGCCCGTATATGTGGACGGCTATTGCGCTTCGCAGCCAACTGCCAAAGAGAATCTGAACACGGCATTTATCCGTGCCAACCGGGTAAAGTCGGAACTTATCACCCGGAAAGGACTGAAGGAAAGGGATTTCGTGACCGCCAATTACGCGCGTGCGTACCATAATAATAAGGATATGGTGGTGGTGACACTCCGTATTCCTTCGGCTAAGGCTACGACGGAGACGACGCCCGCCAAAGAAGAAGAAGTAGAACGGGAAGAACCCCGGCAAAAACAAGTAACCGTGGAACCGGAAACGAAGCCCGGATCGCAACAGGTAACCGTAAAAAAAGACCGCGTCGCCGAGAAGCAACCTGAAGCCAACAGGAATGTGGAACAACAGCCTGCGCCCGTTGCGGAGCGATTGACGTCAGTACCGGAGCAACCCTACCGTTTTGCCGTCCGCACCAATGTGTTGTATGACGCCTTCCTGCTTCCCACGCTCGGCGTAGAATGGCGGGTGAACCGTGACCTGGGCGTAAAGCTGGACGGCAGTCTCTCGTGGTGGGGCGGTGAATATGGCAAAGTACAGAAGATGTGGCTCGTCAACCCCGAAGTGCGCTGGTACCTTTTGGATAAAAAGCGTTTTTATGTAGGCGTATCGGGCAGCTATGGGGAGTATAATATATATAAGTATATGTTGGGCGGTATTGTTTCAAAGGATACTGGCTATCAGGGAAAGCTGTGGAATGCGGGATTGACCGCAGGCTACCAGCTCTATCTGTCCCGCGACTTCTCCATTGACTTTAACCTCGGTCTGGGCTATACCCGTTCCGAATACGACAGCTTCGGGATGACCGACGGCGTGCGTGTCTATAAGGAACGGAACAAGAGCAAGCACTTTTGGGGACCCACGCAGGCAGGAATCAGCCTCGTGTGGACTATCGGTAGCAAATAAGTAGAACTATAAAAATACGGTATATGAAAATTATAATTGCATTAATTTGTGTCTGGGCTACCCTGTTCCTTGCGGGTTGCGACGTGAAGGACCCGATTTACAACACTCCGCACCCCGACCACGGCACCGTGCCCCTCACCACCGACTGGAGCGACATCGGTACAGGCCTGCCCACTCCCGAAAGCTATACGGTAACAGCCACCCGCGACGGCTCCGCTACTGCCGGCTACACCGCCACGCTCACGGGCGTCACCAACCGCCTCGACCACCTCTTCGAGCCGGGCGCGTACCGCTTTTGCGTCTACAACACGGCGGAGCATATCACCGTGAGCGGCACCGTGGCCACCGTCGCCGGGGCTTCGGGCAACGTGGACGGTGCGGGACAGTTCGTGCAGGAGATGCCGGGCTGGCTGTTTACGGACGTCGTGGACGCCACGATAGAGAAAGACACGAAATACGCGGTGACCGCCGTGATGAAACAGCAAGTACGCCAACTAACACTCATCATTGAGCCGACAGGCGGCAGCACGAACCGAATAGAGCACATCGAAGGTTACCTTTCGGGGGCGGCCTCGACGCTCGATTTCGATAACGGCACGCACTCCGCGCCCGCGAACGTAGAATTGCAGTTCACCAAAATCACCGAAGGCGCAGATGCCGGGAAATATGCAGCCACCGTGCGCCTGCTCGGTGTGGCGGGGGCGCGGCAGAAGCTGAACGCCCTGATCTGCTATACGGACGACACCCCCAAAGCTACAGACCTCACGAGCGACCTCACCACGAAGCTTGCCGCCTTCAACGCCGACAAGCGAACACCCCTTACTCTGGGCGGTAAAGTAGTGGAAACGCCCACGGAAGCGGGATTCGGCGCGACCATTACCGATTGGATACCCGTTTCGGGTAGCGGAACGGCAGACTAAATACAAAATCAAGCAAATAGTTATCAATTTAAAGAGATTAATATAAAAATGACCATAATGAAAAAGTTGATTTTACCAGCAGCATTAATCACCGTATGCGCGGTTATTGTAGTTATTGTATCATGCGAGAAGGATAATATGCTCATAAAAGACGGCGCGGTTCGTTTCACTTCGGAAGGTACCACAGCTACACAAACGCGCGTAGCTATCGACCCGCAAGATAAAAGCGTTTGGGAAAAAGCCGATCCCGTGGGAATCTATATGGTGAAACACGGGACAAGCGATGTGTTGGAAAACGCGGAGAATATGAAATATACGGCTTCGGAAGCCGGGGCGTCAACCTCATTTGCTCCTGCGGTACAAGCGATTTATTACCCTTTGGATGAAACGGAAAAAGTGGATTTCATAGCTTACCATCCTTATCGGGAAACGGTGTCCGGCTTTGTTTATCCGGTAGATGTATCCAATCAGGCATCGCAGACAAACATCGACCTGATGTGGGCGATAGCCGACAAACAAGGGACAGGATACAGCAAAGAGGATGGCAGGAACAATACACTTGTGGATTTGGCTTTTGACCATCAACTGGCGAAACTGAGAATGAATGTAACGAAAGACTCCAATGTACCGGGTAAGATTGTCAAGGTGAGCATCAACGGCATGAATACCACCGCCAGCTTCGACCTCAAGGGTTCGGGCGGCTTTACCGGTATGGGCAACGCGAAATCCTTTGAAGCATGCACCGTAACCGCCGGTTCCGTTTACGAAGCCATCCTGCTCCCTGTCGGTTCCCTCGACGCGACGCATACGGTAACGTTCACCACCGACCAAAACGAAACCTATACGTGGAGTATGTATAAGCAGATAGCAGAATTGAACCCCGGCAAGATATATACGTATGATATCACCGTGGCAAAATATGTGATACAAGTTACCGGAAACATCAACAGTTGGACGGTAGGCGCTGTGGGAACCGGTAATGCCGAATAACAATCACCTGAAAATAAAAGAATTATGTTACGAAGAATAATTTATGCACTCATTCCCGCGGTCATATCCCTTTTCCTGGTTGCTTCATGCAACCGGGACGATATGCCGGGAGCAGAACCGGAGCAAACGATCCCTCCGCAAAAGATACGCTTCAACATGGTTTATGCCACGCCGGACAATGGTGCGGCCGGTACGCGCGTCGCCGTAAGTACGGACGGGCACTATACCAATACGTGGCAGGAGGGTGACGTGGTAGGTGTCATGATCATAGACGATAAGAAGGGCTATAGCAACGCTAACAGAAACGTTGCACAAAACATGCCGATGACATATAAAGGCGGACATTGGGAATATGAACTGCCGGATACCTGCACCTATTATCCCAAAGATGGAACGTTGAGTTTTATTGCCTATTTTCCCTATATAGGTGAATTCTTCAATGATCCTTATTCGGATATTAGTCTATTATCTATGGAAGACTCCGGATACAATTCCTCATTATTGCATTTTCTTTATGCCAAAACGTCGAAAGTTCCTAATACCTCCGAACCGGTAACTCTCGAATTTTCTCCGTTACAGGCATGTATAGAACTGTCGGTGAAGGGAGGAAACAACGGGATTACCGCCGAGCTCCACGGATGTTACATCGACTTCAGGTTCTATGTGAGAACGGGGGCGATAACGATAGAGGAGAATAACCAAATAAAGCCTATGCAGCTACCCCGTCTGGAGCAGCCCGGCGATGCGGATTATGCGACACGCTATACCTACCGGGCGTTTCTTCCCCCGCAGACGATAGCTGCCGGAACGGATTTGTTCCTGTTTAAGGACGACAGGGGTAAGCAATGGACTTACCGTACGCCAGAAGAAATAAAGCTGGAAGCCGGACAGGTGAAGCCTTTTGAAATTACCCTGAAGCCCAAATAGATTGCAAACAACACGACCCTCACCGGAATGGTCCTTTCTACCCGACGGAGGGGCCTTTTATTCGGATTCTATGATGGTTTGGTTGTAGGGTACGGGAAGGTCGAAGCACCAGGCGCATGCCTTGTGAAACAGAACGAATATAAACCATGAAAGATATGAAAATTACAATTACATTACTTTGCATCTGTGCGACCCTGTTCCTTGCGGGTTGCGATGTAAAAGACCCGATTTACAACACGCCGCATCCCGACAAAGGAGCCATCGTGATAACCGCTGACTGGACACAGCGGGGCGAAGGTATAGCCACTCCCGCGAAATACATCCTGGAAGCGGCGGGAACCTCTTTCACCCTGCATGAACCGGTTGCAGCGCTGGCCGGGTTGTTCGTGCCGGGACGGACGGAACTGCTCGGTTACAACCCGGCAGAACACGTTACGGTAAAGGACGGTGTGGCAACAGTGGAGAACGACTCGGACAATGCCGGGCTGCAACACCCTGACCCGGGCGTATTGCTGGGTGGTACGGTGACAGCGGATGTCGTGGCGGACGATACGGTAAGCGTCGTGTTGCCCATGCGGCAACTCTTCCGGAAGATAGCATTCGAGCTGGCTATTAACGGTGGAGACAGCAGGCGCATTGTCGGTATCGAAGCCCGGCTGGAAGGAGTGGCGCCGTCCGTCGATCTGCGCACGGGCGAAGTGACGGGCAGCGCGGCTGCCGTGTCGGTTCCTTTTGTCCTGTCGGCAGAAAAACTGACCGGCACCGTGTGGGTTCCGGGGATGATTCCGGGCGCGGTGCAGCGTATGGTCGTGGCACTCACCTTCATGGATGGCATGAAAGACACGGTGGAAACCGATTTCAGCGAAATGTTCAAGGATTTCAATACCGACAAGCTCCATCCCATGCGCCTTACCGGTGATGTATATGCGCCGGTAAATTCCGAAACGGGCGGCACGATTATCGGCTGGACGGAAACAAGCGGCGGTGACGTAAATGCCGGAATGGAATAATCGATAAACAATCATAAATCATAAACTAAAAACAAATAGCAGATGAAACAATTCACATCAACCCGGCTTTTCGCTGTCACGTCCGTGGTAGCAGCCATGCTCGCCGCAGGATGCAGCGAGGAGAACAATGAACCCTCCGGCAACGCGTCGAACGCAGCCATTGTCACCGCCTCGATCGGCAAGACAGACAACGTGGTGTCCTCCCGCGCCGCAAACACGGTATGGGATGTCGATGACTGTATCGGCATTTCCACCTCTTCCGTGAATGGGAAGACAAACTATGTCAATATCCGCTACAAGACCAACGGCAGTGTGTTCAGCCCCGTACCCGGTGCGGCGGGCGAAGACAACACCATCTACTTTCAGGACAAGTCCCCCACGACCTTCACCGCTTACTACCCCTACGAGGGCGCGAACGGCACCAAGCCCGGCAGCGACGGCATCATCACGAAAAGCCTCACCGTCGCCGACCAGAGCCCGGAGAACCTGCCCGCCATCGACTACCTCTGGGCGCAACAGACAGCCCAAAGTAGCAACCCGAAGGTCGATTTCCGGTTTTCACACCGTATGAGCCGCCTCATCCTGAACTTCAAGGCGGGTGCCGGAACAGCGCTCCCGAACGGGCTGACCTACACCCTCACCCAACTGGCAACGGAGGGAACCTTCGACACCTCCACCGGTGAAGCCAAAGCCACAGGCACGGTGTCCAAACTCGAAAACCTGCCCACCTCCACCATCGGGAGACAGATCACAGGCATCGCCATCCTCTGGCCGCAGGCGGTAAGTTCCATGCACCTGCAACTGAAGCTGGGCGATAACACCTTCGGCGCCGCGCTCACTTTCCCGGCCGGCACGGCAGGCGAAGCCCTTGCCCCCTCCACCTCCTATACCTTTAATGTGACCGTGGAGCGCACCGGCATCACAGTTGGCCAAGCCGATATTGACGACTGGACGAGCGGCGGCAGCAAGGACATCACCCTGCAGGAAGCCCGCACCCTGACCTTCGACCCCAACGGCGGCAGCGGCACGATAAAGGGCGACAAAGTCTTTGAAGGCGCCACGACATCCCTGCCCGACGACAACGATCTGACACCCCCAAGCGGCAAAACCTTTGTGGGATGGAACACCCTGCCCAGAGGCGGAGGCGAGTTTTATGCTGCGGGCAGCACGCTGACGATGCCTGCCGGAGACCTCACCCTCTATGCCCAGTGGTCGGGCGACGGCTCCGACAAAGACAATCCGATTCTTATCACGGATGCGCAGGGGATGAAGGACATCGGGGCGAGTCAAGAAAGTCTGGGGAAGCATTACCGCCTCTGCAACGACCTGGTGCTCGATGACTGGGAGGCTATCTATTACGACTATGGAGGCATTCAAGATGAGGGTTTCTCCGGAACATTCGATGGCGGAGGGCATACCGTTACTCTCAATGGGGTGAAGCCCATACGGGCAGATTTCGGCAACTTCATCAGCGGTTACTTTATTTCTCTCTTTGCCTATATTGAAGGAGAAGTGCGCCGCCTGCGGGTGGACGGGCAGATAACGGTAGACGGCACGGATGAAAACGCAACTTACCATGCGGGAGGAATCTGCGGGTATAACCACGACACCGTTACCGATTGCATCTCCAACGTTACGGTGACTGCAACGGGAAAGATGTATAGGCTTAATGCCGGAAGCATCGCGGGATTTAATCAGAGTTATATCTTTAATTGTTATGCCACCGGAAAGATAGAAAGTACGGCTACTGCCGAGCATGTGGATTTGGGAGGCATTGCAGGATTTAACAACGGCTATATAGCCAACTGCGCCGCACTCAACAGCAATATATCAGGCAATGATGGGCAGATGAATACCTACATCCACCGTATTACAGGAGGCAATGGCGGTTACATAGTCAACAACTATGCCTCGGCAACATCGGCCGCTTTCACAGATAAAGGACTCGATAAACTGAACGGCGCGGATTGCGATGCCAAGCCCGCCGCCTCGTGGTGGACGGAAACGGATAGATGGGCGGATAGCTACACAATTCCCTCCGGCAGCACCAAAACCCTCACCCCTTGGGATTTCGGCACTACCTGGGAAGTCACCGACGGCAACCTGCCCGTGCTCCTTCGCAAGTAGCCGCGCCCGCCATTCATCAAGAACAAGAAATAAAAGCATAAGAGAACATGAAGATACACAACCATACCCTCCCGAAAGCCATCCGGCGGAACAGCATCCGCCGGTGGCTTGCCACGGCGACAACGATGACGGCAATGCTGACGGCGACACTGGCAACCCTCACGGGATGCAGCGCGGACAACGATCCGGAAACAGCCATCGGCGGTGACGGCACCTCCGTCACCTTCGGCGCCACCATCGCCGCACGCGAAGGGCACAACAACGGCAATGCTCCCGCTTCACGTGCCATCCCCGACGGAACCTTCGCGGAAGGCGACCGGATTCTCGTCCACATGGACGGCAAGCGGAAAGCCTTCGTTTACAGCACAGCCCAAGGCTTTGTGCACGACTCCGCCGATCCCGGCACGAACGTCGATCACACACCTCCCGTATGGAAAAGCGGGGAAGCCGAAAAAAGTGTCCTTGCTTACGGTCCCACGGCCTGTATCTCTTCTGCAGGGGACGGGGCGTTCTTATACGAAGTCTATGTAAGTGTAGCACAGAATGATGACCGTGAGTATAAGTATAGCGATTATGTCTATACCACACAGACACTCTACCGCAGCAATCCCAAACTTAGTTTCCGCCACGGCATGGCGCGCGTCGTCCTCCGGTTGCGTTCCGGCGGCTCCCTCACGGATGAGGACGTGGCAGGCGCCTCCGTGCTGCTGGGCGACAAGAACCTTTTTACAAGAGCGGACATCGACCCGCAGAACGGGACATTGACAGCCCATAAGCCTAAACCTAATGGCTTGGGACCGCAAACCATCACGCCCCACCGTTGTGCCGACACCCCCGCGGGCTACGCCGTGGCTTATGAAGCCCTGCTGCCCCCGCAGGACGTAAGCGGGAAAGAGTTCATCCAAGTCCGGCTCTCCGATGGCACTGAACTGGGCTATATAGGGGAAAGCGGCAGCATGCTGGAAGGCGGACACGAATATATCTATAATGTGACCGTGGATGCTGCCCAACAAGTGCCGGCAAAAAATATATCTTATAGCATAACACGACACGTACATCGTCCGACATCGCAAACGACGGAGTGATATGCGGGAAGATGAAAGGAAGATGAAAAAAAGAAATAGAAAGGAGGCACGTATCTGAAACTTGTAAGAAAAAGTAATATATTGACTGGAAAAATGCTGATAACAATATTTATGAATGGGCAGAAGAAGTTTCTGTGGATCAGTTGTAATTCCTGGGGGATTTGGTTCAGAACAACCATATCCCTAAAAATTGATTCATTCCTGCACGGAAATGAGCAAAATCATGCGATTTTCTCTCTACTATAAAGTTGAAAAAGTGTATAAGTATCTGCAACTGCAACGAGATGGCTTTAATACACTAATAGATAATCAGTTACAGCGTGGCAGATACTGTGGCAGATGGTGGCAGATACCCTTTATCTGCCACACTGTATAAACAACAAATGTGTGGGGCTAGGACATTTTACTTAGTCCGATATATGAAAGTATAGTTTGCTTACGCTAGAACTCCAGTTCCCAGGCAGGAAACTGGAGTTTCTCATATAGGAAACTGGAATTTCCGCGTAGGGAAACTGGAGTTCCTGCGCAAGGAAACTGGAGTTTCTACGTAGGGACACGCAATGCCTTGTTTCTCCAAAAGGATAGCTTGCACACACCTAACCCATGCGTTGCAGATACCCTTTATCTGCAACCATCTGCCGCAGGTATCTGCAACGCCGTAACCGACTATCTATTAACAAATTAAAGCCATTTCGTTGCAGTTGCAGATACTTATACGCTTTTCAACTTTATGGTAGAGAGAAAATTATGCCATTAATAGCCATATCAAAATCAAATCCTAAAACTACTATTTTTTGCCGAAGCGGAGAAAAAGAAAAAGCCCTGAAATTCAATAATTTCAGAGCTTTGCTTCATTTTGCAATATAACCGAGCGGTGCGTACGGGACTCGAACCCGTGACCCCATGCGTGACAGGCATGTATTCTAACCAACTGAACTAACGCACCAAAATATTCACTAAAGCATCTCTCTCGATTGCGGATGCAAAGGTAGATATTTTTTTGAAACCTGCAATAGCTTCAGCATCTTTTTTCTGAAAAAGTGGATTTATTAAGAATTATCGTGTACATTTGCAGCTACTAATAAAATAGAAAATAGAATGAAAAATACACCAATTGAACGACATCTGATTGATGAAACTATAAATGAGTTTCAAATTGTCGATTTTTCAAAAGCTACCATTCGGGAAGTGAAAGCTATTGCTTCGAAAGCAGAAGCTGCATCGGGAGTTGAATTTATCAAAATGGAAATGGGCGTTCCGGGGCTCCCTCCTTCCGCAGTAGGTGTGAAAGCAGAGATTGAAGCGTTACAAAATGGCATTGCCAGCCTATACCCCGATATCAACGGATTGCCGGAACTGAAAAAAGAGGCGTCCAACTTTATCAAAGCATTTATCAACGTGGATTTAAATCCGGAGGGATGCGTACCTGTCACCGGCTCAATGCAAGGCACATTCGCTTCATTCCTCACTTGCAGCCAATGCGACGAAAAGAAAGATACGATTTTATTCATCGATCCCGGATTTCCGGTACAGAAGCAGCAGTTGGTAGTAATGGGACAAAAGTTCGAAACGTTTGATGTATATGACTACCGCGGAGACAAACTGAAAGAGAAACTGGAAAGCTATCTGAAAAAAGGAAATATATCAGCTATCATTTATTCGAATCCCAATAACCCCAGCTGGATTTGCCTGAAAGAGGAAGAATTGCAGATTATCGGTGAATTGGCAACGCAGTATGATGTGATTGTTTTGGAAGACTTGGCTTATTTCGCGATGGACTTCCGGCAGGATTTGAGCAAACCATACCAACCTCCTTTCCAGCCATCAGTAGCCCATTATACAGATAATTATGTATTGTTGATTTCCGGTTCGAAAGCATTCAGCTACGCCGGACAGCGTATTGGCGTAAGCTGTATCTCTGATAAATTATACCACCGAAGCTATCCGGGAATGACCAAACGATATGGCGGCGGTACCTTTGGAACTGTTTTCATCCATCGCGTACTTTATGCACTTTCATCAGGAACAAGTCATTCCGCACAATTCGCCATGGCTGCCATGCTGAAAGCTGCCAACGAAGGACAATATAACTTCCTCAACGAAGTGAAGATCTATGGTGAGCGAGCACAAAAATTGAAAGAAATCTTCCTCCGTCACGGTTTCCACCTGGTATATGACAACGACTTGGGCGACCCGATTGCGGACGGATTCTATTTTACCATCGGATATCCGGGAATGACCAGCGGCGAACTGGCCAAAGAACTGATGTACTACGGAGTAAGCGCGATCTCATTGGTTACAACAGGAAGCCATCAGGAAGGATTACGCGCGTGTACCTCTTTTATTAAAGACCATCAGTATGCGCAACTGGACGAAAGAATGAAACTATTTGCAGAAAATCATCCGATAGCCTGATTATCTGACATAAGATATTCATAAAAGCCATTCTTTAAATGAAAAAAAACGGAAATAACGATTGTTATTCCGTTTTTTTTCTTACATTAGTGGCATGAATATCGACTCTGACATATTTAAGATTCAATCGAATAATGTGTTACCATCAAGAGGAAGGATTTTAATATCTGAACCTTTTCTGCGTGACGCAACGTTTGGCAGGTCCGTAATTTTACTGGTCGATCATACGGACGAAGGAAGTATGGGATTGGTTATCAACAAACAACTGCCATTATTCCTGAACGATATCATCATGGAATTTAAATATCTGGACGAGATTCCTCTATACAAAGGTGGACCGATTGCCACTGATACTTTATTTTACCTCCATACACTATCAGACATCCCCGGCTCTATCTCTATCAGCAAAGGACTTTATCTGAATGGAGATTTTGATGAAATAAAGAAATATATATTACAAGGAAATAAAATCAGCGAATGTATCCGTTTCTTCCTGGGGTATTCCGGATGGGACAGCGAACAGTTAAATAACGAAATCAGAGAAAACACATGGTTGGTGTCTGAAGAAGAAAAATCATATCTGATGAAAAACAATATCAAGGATATGTGGCGGACTGCTTTAGAGAAGCTAGGCAGCAAGTACGAAACGTGGTCACGCTTCCCACAAGTGCCTACTCTCAACTAATATTTATTTCTTAGGATTCAAACATTGGAGGAGCAATGCATCTTTGTAGCAGCCCTCCACTTGCAGCCAGTTTTTCAATAATCCGCATTGAACGAAGCCACAAGACGTGAACAGCTTTACACAAACGTCATTATCTGTCGTGACATGTGCATAAAGCTGACTTAAAGACAGAAAATCAAAAGCATATTCACAAAGCAGCTTCAATGCGTCGGTGGCATACCCTTGCTGCCGATAATCCTTATGCACGGCAATTCCTACTTCTCCCCGCGAATGAAGGGGAACGAAATCCGTAATATCAATCGTACCAAGGATACACTGGTCGGATTTACGTACCATCATCAGACGTAATTGCTTATCCGCAAACACATCACACTGCGAACCTTCAATATATTGGCGCAACACGTAACGGGAGTATGGAACCGTAAAGTTACTGATGTCCCACATCGAAGGATCATTTTCCATCTCATACATTATATCCATATCTTCCGGTTCTACCGCACGAAGATAGATACGCTCGTTCATCAAGAAAGACTGTCTCATAGCTTTTCTTCTTTTGCAATGTGAAGTTCGTCACGCAATCTCTTCTCACTGGGCAGACAGAAAAGTGACGCCGTGAGGCCAATCAGCATACAGAGGTTACCCGTACTGCTCAACGTCAGGTAGTAACATAAAAGGTTCACCACAATAGCTACTTCAAGCACTCCCAAGCGAACAATGTTCCATTGCACATATCGCTTCAAGGCAAGCGTGATAGTCATGTGATCTATCTTTTTCTTAAGCACCAAGCTATATAATTTAAGAGAAAGAGGCACACACAAAGCAGTGAGCAAAATGCCGACCGTCTCAAAATAGTAGATAGCCGGTGCGTTATCTACCAAACCTCCTACGGGAAAGAGTTCAAACTCTCCTGCCCCAAGCAAAAATGCCGGGAGCACCCAAAAGAAAACATAACTGATATTCAAATTTCTGACAGCTCGTTTTATCTGTTCTTCCATGTTCGTTCTTAAATGATTAATAATGATTATACAGTTCCGGTAAAAAGCGTCCGGTTCACAATGCTGCGTCCTAAAGTCACTTCATCGGCATATTCAAGTTCATCACCAACCGATATGCCACGGGCTATCACACTTAGTTTAACCCCTAGTTTATCCAGCTTGCGATAGATGTAGAAGTTGGTAGTATCGCCCTCCATCGTGGTGCTCAACGCCAAAATAACTTCTTTGATTCCACCTTCAGCCACCCGCTGCACCAGGCTTTCAATTTGAAGGTCACTCGGTCCGACTCCGTCCATTGGAGAAATGACTCCTCCCAAAACGTGATAAAGCCCGCGATACTGCTGGGTTGCTTCCACCGCCATTACATCACGGATATTTTCCACCACACAGACAGTGGAAGCATCCCGTTGCGGATTAGCACAAATCTGGCAAGTTTCAGTATCGGATATATTATGACACACTTTGCAGTATTTCACCTCACGTTTCAATGTTATGATAGAATTTCCGAATGCTTCCACCGTAGCCGTATCCTGACGGAGCAGATGCAGAACTAGCCTCATAGCCGTCTTACGCCCGATACCCGGAAGTTTGGAAAATTCGCCGACTGCCTTTTCAAGCAGTATAGAAGGATATTGTTGGTTCATAGATAATATTTGCTGTTCTATCGATAAAACCTTGCAAAGATACAGATTATTGTTTTTAATACCTACAAAAATTGCTACCTTTGCATCTGTTATGATGATACTTGTCACTATTCTTTGCTACTTCGCGGTATTATTACTAATAGCCCGTATCACCGGACGTAAGGGAGGATCAAATGCAGCATTCTTCAAGGGAGAGAACCAATCACCTTGGTACATAGTCTCTTTTGGAATGATTGGCGCCTCTATCTCCGGAGTCACTTTCGTCTCTGTACCGGGAATGGTGCGCGGAATGGATATGACGTATATGCAAACGGTACTCGGATTTTTCTTCGGATACATGGTCGTAGCCCATATCTTACTTCCCTTATATTATAAATTGAATCTGACAAGTATCTACGGATACCTCGGCACCCGCATCGGAGTGCGCGCCTATCGCACCGGTTCCTTTTTCTTTCTGCTGTCACGCATGTTGGGAACCGCAGCCAAACTTTATCTGGTATGCCTCATTCTCCATACGTATGTATTTCAGGAAATGCACGTTCCTTTTTGGCTGATTGCTGTCGGTTCGGTTGCATTGGTATGGATATATACTCATAAAAGCGGAATAAAGACCATCGTGTGGACAGATACCTTACAAACATTTTGCCTGATTGCCGCTCTGATTTTTATCATCTATTTTACGATCCAAAGATTAGACCTTAACTTCAGCGGCATTGTGCAAACAATCCAAAACAGTGAACACAGCCGTATTTTTGTATTTGACGACTGGGTATCCCGACAAAACTTCTTCAAACAATTCTTTAGCGGTATCTTCATCGTCATCGTAATGACCGGACTGGATCAGGATATGATGCAAAAGAATCTTTCTTGCCGGAACCTCCGGGAAGCACAAAAAAATATGTACTGCTACGGCTTCTCATTCATTCCGCTAAATTTCCTTTTTCTATGCCTGGGAATTCTATTGATAGCGCTAGCGGGACAGATGCAACTCGAACTGCCAGCCATGAATGATGATATACTGCCCATGTTTGCAGCCCAAGGTTATCTGGGACAATCCGTATTGGTACTTTTTACAATCGGCATTATCGCAGCAGCTTTCAGCAACTCGGATTCCGCCCTGACAGCCATGACAACCAGTGTATGCGTAGACCTGCTGAATACGGAAAAAGACACAGAAGAAACGGCACGTCGCAAAAGAGGCAAAGTGCATTTATCGTTATCAGTCTTATTGGCATTCTTCATCTGCCTGGTAGAAATACTTAATAATAAGAGCGTTATTGACGCCATATATATCATCGCCTCCTACACATACGGCCCCCTGCTCGGAATGTTTGCTTTCGGACTTTTTACACGCAGGCAAACGAACGACCGGTGGGTTCCTCTCATAGCCATCCTTTCACCCCTGCTCTGCTATCTTGCCGACTGGTGGATTGGGAAAGAAACCGGATATAAATTCGGTTATGAATTGCTAATGTTAAATGGAACGCTTACCTTTGCGGGGTTAATCTGCATGTCTAAAAAAGGGAAAAACGATGTTACAAAGAAATAAATGACAAGAAAATGGAAATAACAAGTGCTGAATTTGTGATTAGCAATACGGACGTGAGGAAATGCCCGGCCGGCATTTTCCCGGAATATGCCTTTATAGGCCGTTCGAATGTGGGAAAATCGAGTCTTATCAATATGTTGACCAGCCGTAAAGGTCTGGCCATGACCTCTTCTACTCCGGGAAAAACGATGTTAATCAACCACTTCCTTATCAATAAGAATTGGTATCTCGTCGACCTTCCGGGATATGGCTATGCCCGACGCGGACAGAAAGGGAAAGACCAGATACGCACTATAATCGAAGATTATATCCTGGAACGGGAGCAAATGACCAACCTCTTTGTCCTGATAGACAGCCGGCTGGAACCTCAAAAAATAGACCTCGAGTTTATGGAATGGCTGGGCGAGAACGGTATCCCCTTCTCTATCATCTTTACCAAAGCCGACAAGCTAAAAGGTGGACGTTTAAAAATGAATATCAATGCCTATTTACGTGAGTTGGGCAAACAATGGGAAGAGCTCCCTCCTCACTTCGTATCTTCCTCGGAAGACCGCACAGGACGTGTTGATATACTCAATTACATAGAAAACATAAACAAGGATCTCAATGTTAAATGAAAGAAGAATGAAAATGAAAAAGAGTTTTTTATCTATTGCCTTTTTGGCAGTATTTATGCTAACGGCAACTAACAGCCAGGCGCAATCATGGTCCGACTTATTAAATAAGGACAACATTTCAAAAGTAGTAAATGCCATCACCGGAACCACCGAATCTATCGACATGACCGGAACATGGAGCTACAAAGGTTCGGCGGTAGAGTTCGAATCGGATAACTTACTAATGAAAGCAGGCGGAGCTGCCGCAGCTACTATGGCTGAAAACAAGCTGAACGAACAATTAAGCAAAATAGGTATTAAAGACGGCCAAATGAGCTTCACTTTCAATGCCGACAGTACTTTCACCAGCACGGTGGGCAAGAAAACATTGAAAGGCACATACTCCTACAATGCTTCAACCAAACAAGTTGATTTGAAGTATTTGAAACTTCTGAATCTGCACGCTAAAGTAAATTGCAGTTCCAGCTCACTGGAGTTACTGTTCAACTCGGACAAACTGTTGAAACTAATGGCTTTCATCGGTAGCAAAAGTAGCAGTACCGCACTAAAAACAGTTAGTTCACTGGCCGAAAATTACGATGGAATGATGCTCGGATTCCAGCTCTCAAAATAGCAAAAGAGAATCGTTTAATACTATTTCGCACTCCATAAAGTATATTTTAGGGGAAAAGCATTATCTTTGTCGTTTGTAATCAAAAAGAGAAGGAAAAATGAAAAAGATACTTTTTTTAATGACGCTGTTAGTAATGGGCGTAAGCTTTGCATTTGCACAAACAAATGCAGATATCAAGTTTGACAAAACAACTCACGATTTCGGTAAGTTTTCTGAAAACAGCCCGGTTGTCAGTTGCACATTTACCTTTACTAATATCGGCGATGCCCCTCTGGTGATCCATCAGGCTGTAGCCTCTTGCGGATGTACAGTACCCGAATATACAAAGGAGCCCATCATGCCGGGCAAAAAAGGAACAATCAAGGTGACTTATAACGGAACAGGCAAATATCCGGGACATTTCAAAAAATCAATCACCTTGCGTACCAACGCCAAAACAGAGATGGTAAGATTGTATATCGAAGGCGATATGACAGCAAAAGATACAAAGTAGAAAAAAATAGACTATTACATAAAGGAGAATCTTTCGGTTCTCCTTTTTTTTTGTTTACTTTGAGGACGGAAATGTAAATTAACACATTAGCAAATTATAAAAACTATGAAACAAGAAGAAGACAAATTCACCGGGTTACCCGAGAATGCGTTCAGAGAGTTGAAACCTGGGGAAGTGTACAACCCGTTGATGGGTCCCTCTAAAAATTATCCGGAAGTTAATATCTGGTCAGTAGCATGGGGTATTGCCATGGCAATCCTTTTTTCGGCTGCCGCAGCCTATCTGGGGTTGAAGGTCGGACAGGTATTTGAAGCAGCTATTCCAATTGCGATCATTGCCGTAGGAGTTTCCGGAGCTGCCAAAAGAAAAAATGCGTTGGGAGAAAATGTGATTATCCAGTCTATCGGAGCTTGTTCCGGAGTAATCGTTGCCGGAGCGATCTTCACCCTCCCCGCTCTTTATATTCTCCAAGCTAAATATCCCGAGATGACGGTTACCTTCATGCAGGTATTCATCAGCTCTTTATTGGGTGGCGTATTAGGTATTCTATTCCTGATTCCTTTCCGTAAATACTTCGTCAGCGACATGCATGGAAAATATCCTTTCCCGGAAGCAACAGCTACTACACAGGTGTTGATCTCCGGCGAAAAAGGCGGCAGCCAGGCCAAACCGTTATTGATGGCAGGTATGATCGGCGGATTATATGACTTCATCGTAGCGACATTCGGATGGTGGAACGAGAATTTTACTACCCGTGTTTGCAGTGCCGGAGAAATGCTGGCAGAAAAGGCAAAATTGGTATTCAAGGTAAACACCGGTGCCGCTGTGCTTGGTTTGGGATATATCGTCGGACTGAAATATGCTTCCATCATTTGTGCCGGTTCATTGGCTGTGTGGTGGATTATCATTCCGGGAATGTCTGCTATCTGGGGTGACAGTGTACTGAATGCATGGAATCCAGAAGTTACCTCTACCGTAGGTATGATGAGCCCGGAAGAAATATTCAAATATTATGCCAAGAGCATCGGTATCGGCGGTATCGCTATGGCAGGTGTGATCGGTATTATCCGTTCCTGGAGCATCATCAAGAGTGCTGTCGGACTGGCAGCCAAAGAGATGGGCGGTAAAGGGAATGTAGAGAAAAGCATTATCCGCACACAACGGGATCTTTCTATGAAGATTATCGCCATCGGTTCTATCATCACACTGATCTTAATCGTATTATTCTTCTATCTCGATGTCATGCAAGGGAATCTGTTGCATACATTGGTAGCCATTGTTTTGGTTGCCGGCATCTCTTTCCTGTTCACCACAGTAGCAGCTAATGCCATTGCGATTGTTGGTACTAATCCGGTTTCGGGAATGACATTGATGACACTGATATTGGCTTCCGTAGTGATGGTAGCTGTCGGACTGAAAGGTCCTTCGGGCATGGTTGCCGCATTGGTTATGGGTGGTGTAGTATGCACCGCGCTGTCGATGGCAGGAGGTTTTATCACCGACCTGAAGATTGGTTACTGGCTCGGAAGTACGCCTGCCAAACAGGAAACATGGAAGTTCTTGGGAACAATCGTATCGGCTGCAACAGTAGGCGGTGTAATGATTATCCTGAATAAAACATACGGATTTACAAGTGGCGCACTGGCTGCTCCGCAAGCAAATGCGATGGCGGCCGTGATCGAACCACTAATGAGCGGTGTAGGTGCACCCTGGTTGTTATATGGTATTGGGGCTGTCTTAGCTATTATTCTGACCCTTTGTAAAATTCCTGCATTAGCTTTCGCATTGGGTATGTTTATTCCATTGGAACTGAATGTGCCGCTGGTAGTGGGTGGAGCAGTGAATTGGTTTGTTACAACACGTAGCAAAGATGCATCTCTGAATACGGAAAGAGGTGAAAAAGGAACTTTACTGGCATCCGGTTTCATTGCCGGAGGTGCATTGATGGGAGTAATCAGTGCCGCGATGCGCTTTGGTGGAATCAATCTGGTTAATGAGGCATGGTTGAACAATACTTGGTCAGAAGTGTTGGCATTAGGAGCGTATGCCTTACTGATTCTTTACTTTATAAAGGCTTCAATGAAAGTTAAATAAATCATTATGAGGAGACTATTATCCATTATAGTATCACTTGTAACTGCCATATCATTTGCGCAGCAGCCCGTCGAGCTACCTTTGTGGCCCGACGGTGCTCCCAACTCCAGTGGACTAACCGGAGAGGAGCAGGAAACGCGTCCTCATTTTGTCACGAATGTCACGCATCCCACCCTGACGGTCTACCACCCGGAAAAGCCGAATGGAATGGCTATTATCATGTGTCCCGGAGGCGGGTATCGTGGATTGGGTATGGATGGAGAGGGGTATGATATGGCTCCCTGGTTCTGCGGACAAGGTATTACCTATATGGTATTAAAATACCGGATGCCGAACGGACATTGGGAAGTCCCCGTATCTGACGCCGAACAAGCCATTCGCATGGTACGTCAACATGCCAAAGAATGGAATGTCAATCCTTACAAGGTAGGATTAATGGGAGCCTCTGCGGGAGGGCATTTAACTGCTACACTCGCCACTCATTATAATTCGGAAACACGTCCGGACTTTCAGATATTACTTTATCCGGTGGTTACAATGATACAAGTCACCCGTGGAAATACAAGAGCTGCATTGCTAGGCAAAAATCCAACAATGGAACAAATACAGAAGTTTTCTGCCGAATTGCAAGTAACGCCCGATACTCCACAAGCATTTATCGCTCTTACCTCCGACGATCCTTCCGTAGCACCTTATCACGGAGTGAACTATTACCTCGCTTTACAGAAAAACAAGGTTCCGGCAACTCTCCATGTTTATCCTACCGGAGGACATGGCTGGGGATTTAAGGATCATTTTAAATATAAGCAACAATGGACACAGGAATTGGAGAAATGGTTGCGCGACGGCGTTATATTCCCGGAAAACCCCGAACCCATGTTACGAATCGGAAAATCTTACTTGGGAACTAAATACGTGGCTAACACATTAGATCAAGACGGAGAAGAATCATTAGTGATCCGGACTGATGCCGTAGATTGCCTCACTTTCGTAGAATACACGTTGGCACAGGCACTCGGCTCTTCCTTTGCCGACAATCTGCAAAAAATACGTTATCGGGACGGCATCATCAACGGTTATCCTTCCCGGTTGCATTATACTTCCGAATGGATAGAGAACGGAATCCGCCACGGATTCCTCACCGATATTACTGCCAAAAACAGTGCGCATACCCAGAAAATCTCTCTTTCGTATATGTCTACTCATCCCAAGCAATATAAAAAATTGGCTGATTCGCCGGAAAATGTACGACAAATGGCCGAATATGAAAAAGCAATCTCCGGAAAAGTCGTACATTGGTTGCCGAAAAGCGAACTGCCGGAAGCCGGATTGCCCTGGATCATGAATGGAGACATTATTGCTATTACAACGAAGATGCCCGGACTGGACATTGCTCATGTGGGAATAGCAGAATATAAAGAGGGAAAACTGCACCTGCTGCACGCTTCTTCTACATTGGGAAAAGTAGTTGTCAGCGACGAACCTCTCAATCACATGCTAAACAACAATAAATCGTGGACAGGCATACGTGTTGTCCGGATGTCTCACTCTAAAAATAACTGATTATGAAACGAGTAAAACATTTCCTTCTCGCCTCGTGCTTATTCCCCACTTTGCTGGGAGCACAAGAAATGGCAAGCGCCTATTTTCTGGAACTTACTCCGGACGCCCAATCGGCAGGTATGGCAGGTACAGGATTAGCTACCACCGATAACGGTAGTACAGCTATTTTTCATAATGCTTCTACCATCGCTTTCTCACAAGAAGTGATGGGTGCGAGTTATTCATACGCTAAGATCAACCAAGATTATGCGCTACATAGCGCCTCTCTTTTCTACCGGATCGGAAGGGAAGGCATACATGGATTTGCTGTAGGTTTCCGGCATTTCAAAGATCCTAAGGTATTCGATTACCGTCCTCATATCTGGGATTTAGAAGCTGCTTATTTCAGAAATGTAGCCAAAAATCTGTCTCTTTCATTAACGTTCAGATACCTGCAAGCCAAAGCCGCGGAAAACGCAGACAGCAAGAATAGCGTTTGTCTGGACTTCGGCGCGACCTACTATCGCAATATGGCTCTATTGGACGAAATGGCTTCCTGGAGCATTGGTTTCCAAGCTGCCAACTTAGGTAAAAAGCTGGACGGACAAAAGTTACCCGCCAGATTAGGATTGGGAGGTACAATCGACCTGCCATTCAGCATAGAAAACCGTTTGCAAGTGGCTCTCGACTTCAACTATCTGCTCCCCTCTGAAATCCGTCATCTCCAGGCTGGCATAGGAGCTGAATATAATTTCCTGAAATATGGTGTTGTCCGTGCGGGATATCATTTCGGAGACAAAGACAAAGGAGCGGGCAACTACGGCACTCTAGGCTGCGGAATAAACTTCTGGCCGATACGTGCAGATTTCTCATACGCCTTGGCTGATAAAGATTGCTTTATGCGCCGCACCTGGCAACTGGGAGTTGGAATAGTTTTCTAAGCTCCTCTTCGAGGCGTTGCTTCACTTCGTCCATCGGCACATCATGCTTTAATTCCTGACGAAGAGAAGTGACGCCTTTATCTATAAATCCACAAGGATGGATATAACTGAAATAACGTAAATCGGTATTCACGTTCAGAGCCAGTCCATGCATCGTGACATAATGACTGCTTCTCACTCCGATAGCACAAATCTTACGCGCACGAGGCGTATCACCTTCCAACCAGACTCCTGTCGCTTTCGCCAAACGTCCGGCCTCAATGCCATAAGAAGCACATACCCGAATCACCGCTTCTTCCAACAGATGAACGTACTCTTTCAATCCTAACTGAAATTCTTCCAAGTTTAATATCGGATAGCACACCAGTTGTCCCGGACCATGATAAGTAATGTCCCCTCCCCGATCAATATGATAAAGGGTGGCATCAATTGCTTTCAGTTGTTCATCACTCAACAACATATTATTTTCTTTCCCACTACGTCCTAATGTATAAACATGGGGATGTTCGCACATCACAATACGGTTTTCATAACTCTCGCCCTGAACTTTTGCCCGGACAATGTTATCAAACCATTCTGTTTGCCGTTGCCATGCTTCGGCGTATGGTATCAAATTCCAATCAATAAAAACTGTTTTCATAAAAACAAAGGTAAGAAATAAAAAGAAAATGCGTACATTTGTTGGCCTAATATAACACACACAACTATGAAAATGGACTTTCCACAGGTAGACTTGCCTACCGAAGTATTAGCATGGACGAATGTAACAGAAGACATTCTCAATATTTACAAGCAATCTTGTCGGTTGCAAGCATGTATTGTTGCCATCTGTACCGAAGGTTCGATGAAAGCCTCCATCAATCTGCTTGATTACGAAATTCACCCCAATGACTTAATAACATTATTACCGGGAACAATCATTCAGTTTCGGGAGAGAACAGAAAAAGTATGCCTTTGCTTTGCCGGCTTCTCTGCTCATTGTGCCGGACGGATCAATCTCATGAAGAATATTGGTAACGCATATCCCAAACTGATAGAACAGCCGGTAGTTCCTCTTAATGAAGAAGTAGCCAGTTATCTGAAAGACTATTTTGCTCTATTATCACGGGCCAGTTGCAATGAGAACTTCGAAATGGATTCTGAATTGGTCGAATTGTCTCTTCAGACTATCCTGACAAGCATACGACTGATATATCATAAATTTCCGGGCGAAAATAGCAGTTCGAACCGCAAAAAGGAAATCTGCCGGGAACTGATTCAAGCCATCACCGAGAATTATAAAAATGAACGTCGTGCACAGTTCTACGCAGATAAATTAGGTATATCTCTTCAACATCTAAGCACGACTGTGAGACAAGTGACAGGTAAAAGTGTTTTGGATACCATTGCTTATATCGTTATCATGGATGCTAAAGCCAAACTGAAAGGTACCAATATGACTATCCAAGAGATAGCATATTCTCTAAACTTCCCCAGTGCCTCTTTCTTTGGCAAATATTTCAGAAGATATGTAGGAATGACACCATTGGATTTTAGAAACAGATAATTTTCACGAAGAACGATAGAAAACATAAATGGTGAGTTGTAAAACAATGAACGGTGAATAAATTGCGTATTATCCGCAAAGTATTCACCGTCTATTATTTACAGTTCGCTGTTCATAAATAACAGCTTACCATTCATCGTTTACAGCTTACAGGTTCCTGTCTTTTTATAGTTCATTTCTTATTTTCGTCCCAAACTCAAAGAATTGAGCACTACGCTCACGCTGGAAAACGCCATTGCGGCACTTGCCAGCATCGGATTTAATAACAAACCATTCAGCGGGAACAAGATACCGGCAGCAATTGGAATACCGATCAGGTTGTAAATAAACGCCCAGAAAAGATTCTGATGAATCAGTTTGACCGTCTGCTTTGACAACTGGAAGGCTTTAGGAAGCAGCAACAAGTCCGATGTCATCAAAGTCACCATAGCCACGTCCATAGCAATATCAGTTCCTTTTCCCATAGCAATGCTGACGTCAGCCAATGCCAATGCCTGCGAATCATTGATACCATCGCCCACCATCGCAACCTTCTTTCCCTGCATTTGAAGCTCACGCACAAATTCGGCCTTATCGTCCGGTAGAGCGTCGGCAACAAAACGTTCGATTCCTAAACGGGAAGAAACGGCTAATGCAGTCCGTTGCCCGTCACCCGTCAGCATACAGATGTCAATCCCTTGGCGTTTCAGTTCCTTCACCGCTTCGGCAGAAGTAGCCTTTATCGGGTCGGAAACAGCAATGATAGCCAACAACTCGTTTTCACGTCCAAAGTAAATGATGCCCTTACCGTCCGATTCATAGTGAACCAGCATTTCAGCCATCACATCGTTTACTGTCGCACTGAAATCTTTCAGGAGTTTATGACTGCCTACCCAATAAGTATGTCCCTCATACGAGGCTTTAATTCCTTTTCCCGTAATGCTTTCAAAGCTATCCAACACGGCAGGTTTTATTTTTTCTTCGTCCTGAAGCGCAGAGACAATAGCGCCGGCAAGCGGATGCTCCGATTTCATTTCCGCAGCTAAAAGTACATCTTTGAAATGTGGTTCCTGCGACTGCGCCCATAACCATCCGGTAGCTGTAGGATGTCCTTCAGTCAGTGTTCCCGTTTTATCCAGAACAACGACATCTACTTTGCGCATTTGTTCCAAAGCCACTGCATCTTTAATCAGAATATGCTGGCTGGCAGCTTTACCTATACCCACCATCAACGCAGTAGGTGTAGCAAGCCCCAAAGCACATGGACAAGCAATGACAAGAACAGAAACAGCCGACAAAATACCATAAGAAATATATTCACTACCACCAATGGTAACCCACAATACAAATGTCAGAATGGCAATGCCCAATACGACAGGTACAAAAATCCCCGTAATACGATCGACAATGCGTTGCACGGGAGCTTTGCTGCCCTGTGCTTCCTGCACCATAGCGATAATGCGGGCAAGCACCGTTTCACTGCCTACCTGTGCGGCACGAATGATAAATGAACCACGCTGGTTAATCGTTCCTGCCAATACTTTATCACCTTTCTTCTTTTCTACCGGAACCGGTTCACCGCTAATCATACTCTCATCGACATACGAGTCGCCTTCGGAAAGCTGACCGTCCACAGGTATTTGCTCTCCCGGGCGTACAACCACCAAATCACCTACCTGAAGTTTCTCAATCAAGATCTCCTCCTCCACTCCATTGCGCAGAACGCGAGCCGCTTTAGGCTGCATTCCCATCAACTTACGAATGGCTGTTGAGGTATTTCCTTTGGCACGTTCCTCCATCAACTTTCCGGTAAGAACGAAAGCGATAATCACCGCAGAAGCCTCATAATAGACATGCGGTTCCAATCCGCGGTCATACCAGAATTCGGGGAAGAAAGTGTTGAACAGACTGAACAGAAAAGCAATGGAAGTACTAAGCGCAACCAAAGTATCCATATTACTCCGTCCTAATTTAGCCTGTTTCCAGGCCCCGGTGAAGAAACCACCTCCGAAAAAGACCATAACAGGGATAGCAAGTACCATTTGAATCTCATTAGAATATGGCACATGCATCAGTATCATGGAATATACCAATAACGGTACTACCAAAATCCACGCACCAATCACCTTCCACTTCAAACGAGTGTAACGCTTATGCTGTTCCTCTTCCCGGCGTTCTTCTTTGTGGGCTTCTTCCACAATCAGATCATAACCTGCCGCAAGCACAGCCGCACGAATCTCTCCGGGAGTCAGCTGCTCTTTCTCATAAGAAACGGTCAATGTATTGGTAGCAAAATTAACGGAAGCCTCAATGACTCCCGGCAATTTTTTTACTGTTTTTTCTACATTATTGGCACATCCTGCACAATGCATATTAAGCACAGGAAATGCCTTTTTTGTTGTGTTACCCATATAATTATTGTTTACGGCCTTCCCCTCCTCTCGAAAAAGAAGTTGGGGAAGAACCATTGTTTGTTTATAGAAACAAGCTAATACAGGTATTTGTTCAATTACTTCTTATCAGCCTTCTGATCGTCTTTCTTTGTTTCTTTTACAAATTCGGCTTCATAACTGAACTTATTAAACCCTGCCTGCAACTTCTTTACATTCGTTTTTTCAGCGTCATACGTAATAGTTACCATTTTCGTTTTTACTTCGGTCGAAATATCCTTCAGCCCTTTCTCAAAACGCATATTGTCCTTTACTTTCTTTTCGCATTTCTCACAGTGCATCTGCGACACTTTAAATACAACAACACGAATATCTTTTGCCAATACAGCTGTTACACTCAAAAGAGCCACCACGCAAGTGGCCATCCATCTTTTTGTTTTCATTTTTCTTATCAGTTTAAAATTAATATTCTTTATTATGCGATCGTTTCTTTCATTCGCTATTTCCTGCTTTTACTCACTATTTCTAGCTAAGTTAAAACGTATTCCGATATATCCTTTTGCTCCGTGCACCGGTCCCCAAATCATGGTAGAATCAAAGTTGTTCCCCCAGGGATTTGCCGCATCGATAATCGGATTCTTTTGTTTGAAATTTGTCAGGTTCTCGCCTCCTACGTAGATAGACCAACGACGGAAGTAACGGGTCACCTGTAAACTCAACTGTTCAAAACTGCCATAACGACGTTCCCAAGACAACTGTCCGTCTCCCAACTCATAAGGAGTAGGCATCCTGCCACCGCCATTCAGTTGCAGTGTAGCGTCAAACTGCCATATTCCCAGCGGAGTTTGGTAAGAAGCCGTGAGTAGTCCTTTATATTTGCTGGTCAGCGGTTTCTCCATTCGTTCACCTTTGTAGGTCGTTTTCGCATCCGTGAGCCGGTAGGCACCTGTCAGAGTGAATCCTTTGAAGAAAGGATAACTTGCTTCCACTTGGAACACATGCGAATAAGAACGTCCATCCAAATTGTAGAAAGCTACTTCATGAGGGTTGCTATCCATGTCGACTATCACTTGTTTCAGGAAATCCGTATAATAGTATTCCGCATTCACATTCAGCGTTTTGCCGAATATAGGGATATAAGTAGAGACGCTGGCACCGTAGTTCCATGCTTCTTCCATATCCAGGTTCTTTGCTATTTCCACCTTACGGCTGCTGGAAAGCAGGTAGTTGTTTTCTGCCAACACATGATTGGTACGGTACCCTTTTCCGGCAGAAAGACGGAAATTCACATATTCATTCGGATTGTATTTAAGATGCGCACGCGGAGTCACGAAGAAACCATGTTCGTTACTGTAATCACCACGCAGACCGGCCATTACCATCCATTTATCATTCAGGTTCAACGTATATTGCACGTAAGCACCGGGAACAGCTTCCTTTTCAAAGGCTTTGAGAGGATTGTCCGTTGTATTTTCCAAACGGTAATGTTGGTCATAAGCGTCATAATTGAAGCTCAACCCTGCGGAGAAACTATTTTGCGGATTAAATTCCGTTTCAAACATCAGCGAAGCATAGACGTTGGTTTGATCCACATTATACAGTTTGCGTCCATACGTAGCATCCTGATTGTGTAAAGTGGTGGAAAGAATCAAAGCCAGGTTCGTATTCTTCTCCTTATTAAAGATATAGGCATTCTTGGTGAAGAATTCATAGCGCTCCGTATCGATCCCTACTTTATACAGGTCACCGGAGTGCATTGTCCCTCCGTGATTGGCCTGTCCGCTGGTACGTGTTTCAGAAAGGGCTTTGATACCTGCCTGGAAAACATAATGGTCGCCCATGTATGCCCACCGGTTCCACACATTATACTGTTCTACCTGCGGAATATCCACAAATCCGTCATCGTTGCCATCATGCGCCTTGGTCTCATTTTCGTAATGCGCCAGCAGAGAAGTGCTCCATCGTTTGGAAAGTTTCAATGTAGCGTCCGCATTGGCTTCATATCGGTTGGTAGTGCTTGCAAAAAGATTGGCAGACACCCAATCGGCTTCCGGCAACTGTGGTTTCTTAAATTCTACGTTTATCTGTCCTGTGATGGCTTCATAACCATTCTTCACCGAAGATGTTCCTTTGGAGACCTGTATGCTCTGCATCCACGGACCGGGGACATATCCCAATCCATAAGGAGCGGCGGCTCCCCGATAATTCGGGATGTTTTCCGTCAACATCTGCACATAGGTGCCGGACAGCCCCAACAATTTAATTTGTTTGGCTCCTGTTGCCGCATCGGAATAACTCACATCTACTGAAGGGTTCGTCACAAAACTTTCACCCAGATTACAACAAGCGGCTCTACTCAATTCGGCACTGCTTATCATGTCTTCGTTCATCACGCTACTGCGCAATTTCATCGTTCCCAGTTTACGAGTGACAATATTTACTTCATTCAGTTCCACTCCATCACGAAGCACAATATCCAGTTGTTGATTTTTACTGCTCACATGAATCGTGTCATTCTGAAAACCGATAAAACTGACAATCAGCATGTGGCTTTTGGAAGGTTTAGTGATAGAAAAACTACCATCCTCTTTGGTTGTCACTCCTTGTCCTGTATTCATCCAGAACACATTAGCACCCGGAATAGCCTCCCCGGTACTATCTTTCACTGTTCCCCGTACTTGCGCATATATATTGCCAGCAAATAACAGGAACAGTCCTATTATCATATATTTCATTCTTTCTAAAGTTACTTTCGAGATACAAAATTAATTCATTTCTCATGCAACTTAGTTGCATTCAGTGCTGCTTTACTTTCATGTTCTATTGAAAGTAAAGGATTAAATAAGAAAGAAATAGTGGCTAAATAATGTAGGTGGAATATAACGCCAGCTTCTGCCTCGAGCAGAGAGGTGGCGGAGAGGTCAGACTATCAAATTCTACCGGTTTATCCGCATAGGTCGGAGTCAGCAGATAGCAGAAATGCTCACATAAAAGATCGACTGCCAAAACTGATACGGTCAGTTCCGTAGAGTGTTTCATCAGGTCGAGCTTATAAATCGTAGCCGTACAACCTTTTTCTTTGCAGTTTTTCTTTGAATCGCAAGTATGAGACTTTTTACACTTCAGACAGCCTGTATCACAGCAGCTCTGCACTGTCTCACAACGGGCACAGCAATAACGCACAATAGAGACTCCGCCTCCTGAATAGATAATCAGGAGAGAAAGGATTAGTGCTGTTATGTAGGCTAGTCTTTTCATTTCAGAGGACAAAGATAAGAATAAAAACAAATTTTCCTATCTATTTTCGTAATTAAGATTCAATCCTCATTCAAAACTATAGATATACATGCATTTCTTACCGGTTCTTCCCCCAATAACTTCGTATCCCATCATCAGTATATTGAATACCAATTCATTGCAGACATATTTCCCGTTCATTATTTGACTATTTTAGGGTCATATCAGCACTATTAACTCTTTTTACCCAACAATAAAACCTATCTTTGCCACGAATAAATTCATTGTTTTTTTAAGTAAACGCTATGCTTACATATCTACTCCTCATTATCACTCTTTATCTGGCAGGGAATACCTACATATTTATCAGAGCGACGCAGGCTCTGAAAGTAAAACCGCTTGGAGTAAAAATACTCTTAACCGTTTTATTTTGGACATGTGCCCTATCTTTCTTCGGCACGATGCTAGCCCGTAACCTGGAAATGCCTGTCCTTATCTCCCATTCGATGTACATCATTGGAACAAGTTGGCTGATATTTACCCTATACATGGCATTATTCCTGCTGTTGTTTGATATATTGAGATTATTCAAGGTTGTCTGTAAATATCGTTTTTATCTGTCTTTGGTGTTTACATTAGGATTGCTGGGATATGGGCTATACAACTATCACCATCCGGAAACCAATATAGTCAACATTTTAACTAATAAACAAAATGAAGATACTTCTCACGCAGTTAAAATCGTCGCGATAAGCGATGTTCATCTGGGAAACGGTACAGGGAAAGCAGCACTAAAGAAGTATGTGGAAATGATAAATGCACAACATCCCGACTTGATACTGATTAGTGGCGACTTGATTGATAACAGTGTTGTACCTCTTTATACAGAGAATATGGCAGAAGAACTGGCCGAGTTGAAAGCTCCTATGGGCATCTACATGGTTCTTGGTAATCACGAATACATTAGTGGAATCGATGAAAGTATCCGGTATATAAAGAATACTCAAATACAACTTTTGCGTGATTCAGTAGTGACACTCCCCAACGGCATACAACTGGTAGGACGCGATGACCATCACAACCGCAAACGTCGTTCTCTGCAAGAGTTGATGACAAACGTCGACAAAAGCAAACCTATCATTTTGCTCGATCATCAACCCTTCAACCTGAAAGAAACAGAAGCTGCCGGCGTCGACCTGCAATTCAGCGGACACACACATCACGGACAGGTATGGCCTATCAACTGGGTGACTGATTATATATTCGAGCAAAGCCATGGTTACCGCCAATGGGGAAACAGCCACGTGTACGTGTCATCCGGATTGTCTCTTTGGGGACCGCCTTTCAGAATAGGAACGCATAGCGAAATGGTTGTTTTCAACTTCCAATGAATAATATGCAGTTTTGTCACATATGTTACAGTTTCTAAATGGACGTAGATACCCTTATCGAATTTCTGAAAATGAAAGGGAAATTTATGCCTGCTGAAG
>OHQE01000028.1_pt1 | contig 110848 bp, 100 predicted proteins | sample 1577931 | NCBI WGS metagenome assembly OHQE01 (sample SAMEA3879552, study PRJEB24766) | human gut metagenome | biome: human-associated habitat; feature: feces | place: USA | collected 1985/1987 | reverse complement strand
ATGATAGAAAACAAAGCCGACTGCGCTTGTAATTACCTCCGTCACGGGGTATGTCATCCAAAACCACGTCAGTCCGAACCTTGAAAAGACATATCCCAGCGGCACAAAGAGCACAACCGTGCGGACAACGGTCAGCACCGTGCTTTTCAGGCTCATTCCGACAGCTTGGAAAAACACAGGGAATATAAGCGATGTGACCATAGGCAAAAAGCTGACGCCGACAAACCTGAATCCCACCGTGCCTATATCGATCACCTTTTCGTTTGATGTGAACACCCTGAGCATGTAGTCCGGAATGGTGACAAAGCAAAGCGTTCCCACCGCCATAAGCACCAGGCCGAAAATCACCGACGCCGTCAGCGTCTTTTTGCACCTGTCGGTATTTCGGGCGGCATAGTTATAGCTTATCACCGGAACAATGCATGTCTGCATCGCTCCAAGAGGAATAAAGAAGAACGTCTGCCACTTGTAATAAAGTCCGAGCGCGGTTACAGCTTCATCGCAAAACTCTGACAGGATTAAGTTCAATCCGAATATGTAAAACGTGTATGCCGACTGCATGAGTATATTAGGCATGCCGAGGCGGAAAATATCTGCAACATACTTAGGATACATCGCCGCCGCAGGAGAGCGTCTGAAACCCTTTCTCATGACGACAAGCGCCGCTACAGCCTGACCGGCTACCGTCGCAACTGCCGCTCCCGCTATGCCCATCTGCGGCAGTCCGAACATTCCGAAAATAAGCAGCGGGTCTAATACTATGTTTGTGAGTGCGCCCAATATCTGCGCTATCATGGGAGTTTTCATGTCCCCGTTTGCCTGAAGGACCTTTGTCCACACGCTCTCAAGGAACAATCCTATGCTGAACACGCAAACTATTCTGCCGTACGTTATCACATCCTCGATAACATGTGCGGAGTCTGTTGACAGTCCTGCGTATACCGGCATTGCAAACCAGCACACCGCCGCAAACACAATCCAAAGAGCAAGCGCCAAAGGAGTTCCCACTCCTGCGTACTCATCCGCTTCTTTTTTATTTGAAGTTCCAAGCTTTGCAGCCATCACGGTGTTTATTCCCACGCCCGTTCCGACAGCTATCGCTATCATCAAAAGCTGAAGAGGATAGACTATAGATAAAGCCGTGAGTCCGGTGCTTGAGTATCGTCCTATAAAGAGGCTGTCTACTATATTGTAAAGCGCTTGAATGAGCTGGGCAAGCATGACCGGCGGTGCAAGCTTGAAAAGCACCTTGCTGATTTTTGCCTTGCCGAAAAGTTCAGATGTATTGTCCATGTTTTCACGTCCCCAAATATTTGCATAAATAAAGGCGCACTGCGCCAAAGGGCATATATTGCCCGCGATATTATATCACCCGAGAGCATGTTTTGCAACATCACATTCTGCGCAAAGGAAAAGCGGCAGCCGCTTTTTCGTGGCTGCCGTTTTTATATCACAGCTTCTTTTCAAAGTATACCATGTCTTTAAGCTGTACTCCGCACTCATAAATCGGGTGGTCGTAATTGTCCGTGAAGAAGTTTTTCACAACGCCCGCTCTCACAAACCCGCATGAGAGGTAAAACGGCACGGTTAAAGGGCTGTCCCCCGTCCCGACTTTGAGTGTATCGCAGCTGCGGCGGTAAACATTTTCGATGTATCCGACAAGTTTTTTGCCGTACCCCCTGCGCTGATACTCGCTTGCAACCGATATGCTTTTTATCTCGGCTGTTTTTGAACCATGGTCATGCGCCACGACGCACTGTGCAACCGTGTCGCCTTTTTCGTTCGTCATCACGTACATAGTCCCGCTGTCGAGGTACCTGTATATCATGCTCTGCTGCTCATCCGCAAGCAAAAGCAGCGGCATGTATTTTCTCTTTTCGAGCGAATCATCTATTCTCTTGACATCAAAGCTTATATTCACAGCGTGATGCTCCTTATCTGACCTGCTTCAGCTTTGCCGGTATCGTTGCGCCGGTCGCTGAAAAGTGTTATTATATTTATGATAATGTTTATCGCTTTAATTTGCAACTGTTTTTTAAATGGAGGTTATACACATGGCTTATTTGCTTTATCAAGGTCACGGCAGTCTGCGTCTTACGACAGACTCGGGAAAGGTAATTTACATTGACCCGTTTGCGGGAGACGGCTATGAAAAGCCCGCTGATTTGATTTTGGTCACGCATCAGCACCACGACCACAACTGCATAGATCTTCCCGCTAAGAATTCGGGATGCGTGATATGGCAGAGCTTTGACGCGCTCAAGGATGGCAAGTATCAAACGCTGACGCTTGACTATGCCACGGTGGAAGCGGTGCAGGCATACAATCATCACCACAGCAAGGCGGAATGCGTGGGATACATTGTGTCAACCGACGGAATAAGCATTTACTTTGCAGGCGACACCGCCGAAACAGAGCAGATGAAACAGATGCCAAAAAGAAAGCTTGACTACGCGGTTTTGCCCATGGACAGCACATACACCATGGACATAGACGAAACCATTCACTGTGCCTCACTTATCAAGGCTAAGCACACTATTCCCGTTCACATGTCCCCCGGAAAGCTCTTTGACATGGAGCGTGCAAAAAAGTTCACCGCCGACGGTGCGCTCATAATGCAGCCCGGCGAACAGATAAAGCTTTAACTTCGGCTGATTTGATAATAGGTTTGAGGGAAAGACATGGAGATTGTAAAGCTCGATCGCGGCAAGTACGCCGGCAGGAAGTTCACGGTGCGATATACCACCGAAGGATACTATGACATAATAAAAAAGGACAGCGGCTTTGACATCAAATACAAAAGGTTTGACAAGCCGACGGAAAAATCGTTTGACGACTGTTTTATGGGCACATGGCTTGAGGATCCTGTCGGATACGGAGCGTTTGAGGGCGAGAAGATGATAGGATATGTCGAAGGCTCGATTGAATCATGGAACAGACGCTACAGGATAAACAACATAGTCGTGTTTGACGAATCAGAGCGGCGCAAGGGTATCGGAAGTGCGCTGATGAACGCTGTATCGGAAGAGGCAGTCAGGTGCGGCGCGAGGATGATTGTGCTTGAAACGCAGACGTGCAACGAAAAAGCCATAAACTTTTATCTTAGGAACGGTTTTTCTCTCATAGGATTTGACCTGTATTCGTACACAAACTCCGATCCCGAAAGAAAAGAAGTGAGAATCGAGATGGGAAAGAAACTAAGATAGCACGCTTGCAATCAGATGCGATGCAGCGGCTTGCAACATAGCCTCGTCAATTAAAAAAAGCCGGTCGGGACAGCTTATCTGCCCTACCGGCTTTATTACTTAGCTTCTTTAAACTTTGCGCAAAATGCACTTTGTTTTTCCCACCGGCTGAGGCACGTTAACATGAAGGTACTGGCCTACAGTGACCACCGTGCCCTCCTTCTCGGCGTTTTCATCGCCCACCGGCGCTATCACCTTATCCCCGACTTTTAAGTCCATGTTCTCGAATCTATAGCAATACGCGCTGTCGGAAAAGTCAAACATCACTCCGCAATAGGAATAAAGCGTCTTGTCGGCGAGTATTTCAACCAAGCGCTCCTTATCTTCATCCGTCTGTGCTTCATTTTGAATGCAGCTTTCCTGCTCGTCTGAAAGCTCTGTCTGCGCATATAATTCATGTATTCTTTTTCTCACTTCAAGAGCATTGTTGAACTCTTCCTCAGTTTCATAGTGTTCCGGAAACACGCCGTACGGCGAACCATCGGCAGCGGTTATTCTCCAGGCATACTTTGCCGCTGTAAGCGCATGCATGTATTCTTCCTCGGTTTTAAAGTTTCTCGGATTCAAGCCGTATTTCGAACCGTCGTCAGCATATTTTCGCCACGGGTTTCTTTCGTCATCTACAGCCTTCCAAAACTCCTCTTCCGTCTCATAGTCATCGGAATAAATGCCGTGCAGATAAACGTGTCCTAAGCGCCTTTTCCATGCGTAATCGTCTTTTTTTACCGACGGCAGGCTGCTTTGAGGCGAAGAGTATGAGCTGCTTTGATTATAAGCGCCGGTACTTTGATAAGCGTTTGTGCGCGGAGAATAATGATACCGAGTTGTGCTGTATTCATCGTCATCGTCGTCTTCGTCATCGCTGTCTGATGAAAACGTGGTATTGTCGTTCATGATGTTATATGCTATCCACGATTCGCCGGTATCGGTTACGCCGTCGTCGTTAAAATCAAAATATCCGCCGAACAAATCATCAGGGTTCCACCTCATTGACGCCTATCTCCTCTCTTAATATCGCTTGTGCCGGCTCAAATCGTCATAAAATCCGGCGTCGCTTATAATTATACCAAAAACGCTTCAAATCTTCAACAGCAAAGTTAATCCGGCAGAGTACGTCGTCTTTTTAGGTCAAAGAGAAACGGCAGCTGTCTCAAATGCAGCATTCAAGAATACGGGGGTATTGCATTTCTTTTGGTACTCCGGAAAGACCTTAGTTTCAAGTACGGTAATTTTACATTCGTGAATCATGTTCATCTTCTCCTTAAATCTCAATACAGCAAAGCAAAGTTGTTGTTTTACTATGTTTGACGCTCATGGGTATGCGCGCAGGTCCGTTATCTCTCAACGACAACCGTCAGCAGGACAAGGTCGTCTTTTCCCGTGTTGACAATGCTGTGTTCAGAGCCTTTTCGGCAGACGTGGCACACTCCGCTTGACAGTGTCTCACAGACGCCGGCACATGCCAAGTTACAAGATGAAAATATACATAAATTATATCATAGGCACGATATTATTTCAATCTTATTGATGATTTAATCAAAAGGAAGAAGGGCATCCGGCGGCATAATGCGCAAACGTATGCACACGATATATAATCAAATTAAATCAGGCGCAATTATCATCCTTATTTGGCGAATAAATTTTTATAGTGCCATTATTTTCAGCGAAAATCGACATCTCAAGAAAAAATAATTTATAAAAGAACCTCAAACGAGTGTTGACAATAAAACCTGATAAGTTATAATTAGAATAATAAAAATAAAAAAGAAAGGTGTAAATAGAATGTATGACTTCGAAACAATGCGCAAGAGAATATTAGGAGTGCTAAAGGAATTTGATCTGGATTACGAGTTTGTATCAAACGGATCGGGCTTGCCTCTTGACAAGGTTAGCGATATTTTAGACGGAAAAATAACTGACCCGCACATTTCAGAGATAATCAGCATTTGCAAAGCGATTGACATGCCCGCATGCTATATTTTGTTTGGCATAAAGGATCTCGAGGGTCAGCTTGCTGCGCTTCCCACATTAACCATTGCGTTAAACGATGAAGGAAGGCAGAAGGTTGTCGATTATATTACCGACCTTGAGCGCAGCAAAAGGTATGAAATAGATCCATCGGGAAAAGACGTGCGCGGTTACGTAAGCATATTCGATCAAGTTGACAAGATGGTATCTCTCGACGCCGATTTCGATCACATGTGGAAGGGCGAATACAACGATATTGTTTTGCCTGAGGATGCAGACGAGTCTGACAGAGCAAGCTCCGACAAGGAGTAAGTTGATACGAGCTGCGCGATATGCGTGCAGGGTCGTGTAAGCACACGTGTAAGCACATACATACGCGGCTATGTCGAAACACGTACATACGCGGCTATATAAGTGAATATGCATAATGAACGATTAAGCGGCATAAAGTACATGCCGCTTTTTCTTCTTTCCGTCCTCAATCCGAGCGGTCAAGTCCTCGCGGGTTTTCTCTCGCGGTTTTGTCGTGGGTGGTCGATCCTTTCTACCTGTCGGCATAGAAAAAGGGCAGCCGATTTCTGTGCGAAAATTGCTGCTCCTGTCCAAATACTCTTTTACATTGATGATTGTTTCCTGCTTGCATTTGGGGCAGTACAGGATGAAGTTTTCAAGCACCGTATCGGGGTGTGCCTCAATTCGGGTCTTGTTGCTGCAGATCTGACATAGCATCCATTTTTCTTTGCTCATAATTACTGCTACATTTTTATCTTCTTTTGCAGGACAAATTCTTTATGCCAACAGCTATTAAGTATCCTGCATTAATACCAATGAAGTTCAGTATTAGGTCATCTACATCAAAACTACGCCCCATAATAGGCTGAATAATCTCGATAACAACAGGAGCCATAATAGCGATTTTCAAGATGGATTTTGCATTTATTTTTGCTGAAATAAGAGGCAAGAACACACCCATAGGCACAAACATGAGCAAATTGCCCGTAAACATTGTCTTAACCCAACTGCCAAACGATAATTCACCCGCTATTATCTTGAAAATGACAGGTGTAAAATTAAATGAGCCATTAAACAATTCTATCTGGCTTCCACTATACCCAATGTAAATCAACGCCCAAATATTTGACCACAAATTGCGTGGAACAAGCGTTAGATTTATCAGCCCGGTTAGATAGCAAACAAACAACCAACGTAGTATTTCTGTACTCCATTTAACAGAAATCTTTTGTTTCTTAATACGAATACACCTATAAATCGCATAAATTACGCCTACTAAACAGGCGATAGGAACAACCTGTAAAAACAAGCCGACAACTCCACCTGACACTAATAACTGATACATATTTTCTCCTCGTGTTTTTACGGATGCTCCTTTATGCCGGTAACAACCCATTCCCCTGTGGTGTCTTTTTCTACTGTCCATAGTGAGGGAATATTCTTGCTGCCGCTAACAACTTGCCCCTCGCTGTTGATCGCTTCATAAGAATAATAAACCCAAATGTACCCCTCTGTATCATCAAGGTGTGCAGACCAAAGTTCAAGGGAATGATTAACAAAAGATACATCATTCCAACGGTCAGTAGCGGTTGCATATCTTGAAAGCACGCCATACAATTCTTCATTTTCCGCGCTGGTATGTTTGCAATCGTGAAATGCCGCGTCCGCTTGCCGGAGTATGGATTGGGCTTCTGCGCAGTCTGTCACGCTGCCGATATACGCTAATTTTGCAATTTCACTACCGCTAAAATAGGAAGTTCCGCCAACTTTAATAATCCGATAAATCGGGAAATAATGTATAAACGTCACTATTGCCAACAGACAAACTGCTGTTATAGAAATTGCAACCAATTTCTTTTTTTGGATTTTCTTTTTAATTGTGACCAACGCATTAGCATCATTTTTGTCCTGTGGCGCAGCAGCCTCATCAATTTGCTTTCCTGCTTTCATGGCTTCAAGTTCGGCAGCACATTCAGAACAAGTCTTTAGGTGTTCTTCTACAAATGCCGCTGTATCTTCACTCACCATATTTTCAAAATACAAAGGTAGCACATCACGAACAAAACTACACTCATTCTTCACGACTGATTTCCTCCAATCTATGTTGTATCATTTTTCTTGCTCGGTGGTAGGTAACACAAGCCCAATTATCTGTCTTATCATAAAGTTCACCTATTGCTTTGAATGACAGTTCTCCAAATACACGCCACATAAAAACCTCTTTATATGGGTCGGCCAGTTCATGTAGAATTCTTCGTATTTGTTGAGCTTCTTCCTGCATTCCGATCCAATCTTCTATAAAAGCATCTGGAGCAACTATGTTTTGAAGTTCTGCTTCGTCTACACTTATAACTCTTTCATTCTTTTTGAGATAAGAGTAGTAAGTGTTCTTTGCAATTTGGCAAAGCCAAACACGCATATCACATTCGCCTCGAAAATCCTTTATGGACTTCATAGCCTTGAAAAAAGTATCACTTGTAATTTCTTCTGCAATATGTTCATCGCCCGAAAGCTGTCGGATATATAGATATACGGATTGAAAATAGGCATGGTATATTGCGTCAAACTCCATTACACCACCTCCATTCACTTATAAGACTGTTGGAAGCAAAAAAATCTTACAACCTTTTTGCAAAAATTATACCACACTTTTTGTCAAGTTGCTCACGCCTGACTTTTCCACTTATGCCGATATGGATTTGTGGCGTCGGATGGAGAGCGTGGTGAAAAAACGATGGGTCGGCGCATATTGGCAAAATAAAGGCTTAACGGTCGATCTCACAATCAGTTGGAGCAACAGCAGAAGTTTTGAATTTTGCTTTGACGGTGTGGAGCCAGGCGCTGTTGTCGCTGTCGGTATGATTGGTTGCAAAAATTCTCGTATATGCTTTATGCGCGGTTATAATGAAATGCTGAAACGCTTACAGACGGAAGCAGTCATTGTTTTCGGCGCTCCGTTTCCCGAAATGAAAGGGGTAACATTCTGTCCGTGGACTATCTTTCTTCCCGAAAGGTGGTGCGCTGATATGGGTGGCAGAGGAACATATGCAAGTGGCAACGCTGTGCCCTACACCTATGAAACGATAGGTAAAATTGAGGGCGTTAAGATTCTTCAAGATACCGTTATCGATTCTTTCATCGACGCCCGCCGCTTCAGCGCTAAAATGATCTTCGACACCTTTTGCAGCGATTTTTTCAACATGCAATGTGCGATCGTTCAAATCGCACATTCACAATCCAAAGCCTCCTTTGGTACAACAATCGTATCAAAGGAGGCTTTCCATTATGGCGAAAAAATATTTAAACAAACGGGCGGCACATGCACCATACAGGGCGATTATTGATGCAATTAAATAGGCTCAGGCCTTATAATTAAGTCACAAATTTAGTCACACCCCGAGTTATTTCGGAGCATTTTAAAACACAATATATCATTATATGATAATATGATATCGTATATGCAGTCAAAAACATAGCTCTAACCACCATATAAAGTGATTAGAGCTTTTTGGCGGAGACGGTGGGATTCGAACCCACGTGGCGCTCATCACGCCAAAACGATTTCGAGTTTTATGGATTAATGGCTGTTTAGCGATTTTTGAAGGCAGTTTCGGGATACTTCGTATTCGCCGAAAATGCTTGATGTTAAAGGCTTTTTGACGGTTGTACCGCTGAAATCCCGATAAATACAGGGGAATTCGAATAACGGCATTTTCGCTGTTTTTGGAAAGAACAGGCACTATTTTGGAAAGAACTGCGGAAAGAACAGAATAAACATATCAACAACGGCAATACACGGGAAAACCAACACCGACAAAAATATTTACGAGGTGTATTGCTATGAATGAAACCGCAATCAACTGGGATTTGATTCCCGATATTATTACCAAAGACCAACTCTATCAAATCTGCCACATCAGCAAATCAACGGCTTTGTATCTGCTTCGCAGCGGAAAGATACCGTGTGAATACACAGGCAAGAAAACTCGCTGTTACAAAATCAAAAAGGCCGATGTTATTACATATCTTGAAAAGAGAAAAGTATTTCCCGAATCCTATTCAGCACCGGCTGGGTGGTACAAGGGGAACTATACAGTGAAAATGAAAACCGAAGTACCCGAACAGGTTCTTGAAAATATGAAGCTGTATTACACGGAACTTTTTGCACAATATCCTGATGTGCTGACTGCGACCGAAATATCAAAAGTAATTGGTTACGGTACAACGTCAATAAATGATTGGTGCAGGAAAGGACATCTTAAAGCGTTTAAGCGAAACAATATGAATCACATTCCGAAAGTCTATTTAATAGAATTCTTTTGCTCAAAATACTTTCGCACTATCACCCGAAAATCCGATTGGCATATCCGAGTGCTTCAAGAATTCCCTCGTTGGCAAGTGATACGAGGATTAAAAACATAAGAGTGAATATTCGCTATGTTCGCTGTAAAAAGTGGCACAAGTTTGGAAATATTCGCTGTATTTTTTGGCACTGGCGATATATGCAAATTCATAAATCGCACATTCGACTTTACGCAGCCCCCTTTGTACAATATAAGTGCAAAGGAGGTTTTTACTATGACTGACACATTATTTGAACAACTCGGCGGTACATACACGCAACAAGGCGATTATCTACTGCCGAACCTAGCTTTACCGGCGGAAAAAGAAACGGGTAATATCGGCGTGTGGGCATTAAGGCACAAACGATATATAAAACAACATCATAAGGTGCTGTACTACAATTTACTCACATCCGGCAAACTTGATTCGTATCTTGCAGACATTGAAGAACAGGCGCAACAACTTTTTCTCCGGCTGGTAAAAGAACTCGCCGAAAAGGAAGGCGTGACCGAACAACTCAAAGCTGCCGACCAAATGGCATGGGTGAGGAGGATGAATAATACTCGTAGTAGAGCAACTGAGATTGTCGTAAAAGAAATAAATTGCATATAATTGAAAATCACAACCGTAGATTAGCAAAACGGTTGTGATTTATTGCTTAAAGACTATTTATCTGTGTGGGTATTTGAAAAATGATCTAATAATTTGTCAATTACCCTTGAAGTGAAACGAGAATACTCATTTTTAAATGTTACTAACCAATATTTATCTAGTTCTTTTTGTTCTGAATCATTCAAATCAGTAATTGTTACTTCGTCAGCAAACATATCTTTAACTATATCTATAATCATTTTTGAATATTCACACTTTATTTCAGAAGTACGATTGGATTTAGATAACAACTCCATTTTTGTGCGAACGGAATAGTTCTTGAAAATATCATTGTTAATGCTTTTGGGGACAAAAATAAAGTTGAAGATATATGCACTATACTTTTTGACACTGTCAGGCAATTCATAGTTATCTTTACCATCTACATAAGTAGTACTTCCGGAACCATTTACTATAAAATGCTCAATACTGTAGACATCCTCATCACTTAAAAAATTATAAACATCGTCACTTGATGAAATCTCTACTGAATTATTATTTATTGTAAAATAGTTATAAATGGTAGCCAACGATTTACATTTATATTGTAAAGCTTCGTTTTCATAATTACTGTTCCATTTTGCAATAGCGATTTGTCGTGACTCAGATATATTTCCATCTTCGAAGAAATTTTTAATTGCTTTAACCACTTCCGGATAATATTCGGTACTTCTGGAGATTCTTTTGATGTTTTCTGCATCAGACTTTTTATCACCAAAAAGCATGAATAGAACATTATAAAAATATATAGCATACAAATTTTTGCAAGTTGCTTTCTTTGCTTTGCCATCACAAATAGAAAGATAATACTTCAAGATGAGTATTTTTGGCACAACCAAAGTTTTATCTAATATTGTTTTCTTTATGAAGTTGCAAATAATTTTCACTTCATTATTTTCAATGTTTTTAAGGAGATCCCTTATGCAACCTGGAGCACCACCATCTGCCGCAATTATTTCGGTTAAACAGTCAATGTATTCTTTGGAACCTACTAAAACTTCCTTCATGTAGGTATTATTTCTAATAACCTTAATGACATGATCACCAAGGTAGTATTTAGTGCCATTAACTTCACAGGGAGAGTCAAGAGTGAATTTTTCATTGATTGAAACATCTTTATATTCTGGTTTGCTCAACACATGACAGTAAATGTAATGCTCGAGTATTTTGGTTAATGAATAAACGCTTTTTTCAGGCTTGCAATTGCATCGTTCGTTAAACTTCATCCAAGATTCTTTGAGTTCAACCCAATAATCTCGGATTTCTTTAGAAGAATCTTGCGAAAATAAATACCCTTTAAAAATATCTTCGGTATCTAACTTAATACCTTTCAAGTTCACATCAATATAGTACTCTGTACTTATTTTCATATCTTCATCGTCTGACACTATAACATTTATTGTGCATTTTTTTAGATTTTCCAAAAACGATTCAGCTTTTGCAACGGTATCTAAAATTTTTTCCTCACTAATAGAGGAATATAATTCGCTTAGTATTTTAATTTGTCCAAGCTTGTCGCTCTTTTTTACATCTTCTCGAATTGATTCATCTACATTTCTTAAAGTATAATCAGCCTCTCGAAATACGGAAAATTTGTCAAAACAATTGACATTGATTGTGACAAGTTCGTCAATGTCAGTAATTTGTTCTGCATAGTGAGACTTTATGTATGTAATTAACATATTAAGCGAAACTAAACGTTGCTGACCATCTATTATTTCAAAATCTTTTTCTCCGAATGAAGATAGAATTATATTTCCTAAAAATTTTGAGCCACGAGAAATATCATTCATCAGCGAGAACAAAGTTTCTTTTTGCCAACGGATTTCTCTTTGATAGTCTGGGACAGATAAAATTCTGTCTTTTTTGAAATAAATAATTGGGTATTTTATTCCGTTTACTTCAGTTTTAACTTCAGATTCAACGTTAAACAGGAATTGGCGCAATGTTGTTACAGTTCCCTTTATGTTTGACATCCTAATTCTCCTTTATATACCCTTTTTCTCGTTTATTAGTGCTAGAATAAAGTCTTTATTATACTTAAATTCGCTATATAGCATATTTGCACCTCTATCGAGATGTGCTTTTAGATACTTTTGAAAATATTCATCATCTTCAATGTGACGCTTTTCTGCCATAGAAATAAGACATTTATACAAACCGTCCCACTCCGCAGTAATTGTCTGTCGGTTTAATTCTAAGCCATAGGTATCTGTTTTAAAATCTGCATCTTCAAGAGGTTTTTCACTTTTGATAGATAACGAAATTGATAGTTTTGATAGAATAAAAGGTGCATAATTAGTGCTTGCCGCTATCTCCTCAAAGATACTCATTGTCTTTTTTGATGTTCTTATTTTAAATATCATACTACACCTCGAAATAAGAATTCTTCACTACAACCGTACGCTTGTTGTCCGAGTTTTCAAGCATATATGTAGCAGCAATTTTATCTTTAAGAATTTGAACATGAGAACTGTTGATTTCCTCATTTGTCGAAAGAATAAATACTTGCCCTTTTAATTCGCTGAAAAAGTGCTTTGATATATTGTGTCGGTGTTCTGTATCAATTCGAGCAAAAGGGGTGTCGATTACAAAAGGTAATTCATGATTGCACAAACTAACAAGAGAGTAGTATAGTGCCATAATAAAAATTTGTTTTTCTCCGTTAGATAAAGATGCCTTATCAATTTCTATTTGCAATGATAGAGATTTGATATCAACTGATTCAAAGTATTTGCACATATCATTGTAATCATTTGAATTTGCCTTTTTATACAGTGTTTGCATAGCTTTAGCACCCCAAAATGCTAAAAGCTGTTCTTCGGTATTTGTTTTTAATGCTTTGCGAATTTTTTCTATTGATACTTTCTCTGTACGATAGATATGGGTGTTGAAATTATCGTCAATGTATATATCGTCGATAAAATGCGTTTTTCGCATCAAGGTACGAATTTCTTTGCGGAAGCAGTTTTCTACCTTATCAATTTGACGGCGATAAAGAATTTCTTGCAATTTATCGAGCATAACAATGGCTCTAGCGGAAATATCGTTAATAGATGCTTTCTTCAATTCTTCCTCAAGGCGAGTTTGAACTTTACCTAACTGTTGTTCTGCCAATGTCAAGGCTTCTTTCTGAGCAACAAGTTGTTGTTCTAATTCAACACGCTGAACGAGCAATGCGCTCTTTTCTTCAAAAAGCTGTGCTCTTCGTTTCATATATTCCTGAACACTTGTTATGCTACTACTTTCAATCTCTTTTCTAATCTTTGCAGTAAGGTTCAAAGAACGTTTAATTGCTTTTTTGCATTTTTCTACTTTATCCTGTTCAAATGATAAAATCGTATTGATTTGTGCCAGAATAAGGGAATTCTGTTCAAAAGAAAGGTTAAGGATAGGTTCTTTTTCCGTTCCAAAGTCAGCAAATGCAGCAGAGTCAATCTCTGCTAGTTTGTCTTTCACCAAGGTTTGGACTGCCGGAGAGTTAAGAACTTCGCAGAAATAGGTATACTTTAATGCCTGGTTTTCGTTCTCTATCTGTGCCTTCAGTGCGAGAATTTGTTTGCGAAGCATAATGAAGGGAATTACATCATTTGCCCATTTTTTGAGCAAGGCATTGTATGTTTCACGCTTTTTTTCTTCTTCCTTTAGAGTATAGAGTTTCTGATTCCATTCTTCTTCTGTGATACCGCCTTTTTGATGATATTCTTTCTCTTCCGCATCAAGGGTAGCCTCACAATCCGCAATTGCATCAACGCAAGCCTTCAACCTATCGGTCAAATCGTGATACAATGATTCGGCAGATGCAAGGGCATCTTTAGCTACAATATACTCATCAAGTGCAGGAGCCGAAGTAGGGATTCCTGCTCTTATTCTCTTGAAATTTTTACGCATAATATCGAAAGTATCATAGCCACAAAGCGTAAGAAAAGCTTCTTTTATTCGGGTGTTGCTACCTTCATCCATAAAGAAATTGGCAATTTTTTCACCGTCAAAAAAGTATAAATTAAACAACTCGGGCGGAATTAACGAAACGACATATTTCTCAAAATCGGCAATTTCATCTTCTGATAAGTCCGCTCCATTTTTTAAAACAGAAAAAGTTTCTATGAGCGACTCATTCAGTTCCCATTTACGGGTTAACAAAAAAGAGTCCATGCCCTGACCGTTATTAAGTTCAACGCACATCGTAACAAAGGCAGTAGCAGGTTTGGTTATCTTTGCGGTGTTGTTTACTAACTTAACAACAGCACGGTTGTAGAACGAATTCGGATTTTTGTAACCCATACTTTTGTAGCCGTATAAGCAGAGTCGCATTGCCGTGAATAATGTAGTTTTGCCGGCACCGTTTTTTCCACCAATCAACACAATATTTCTGCCATCACAAGGTCTAGTATCAAAATTTGTAGTTCCTTCGTATGAGCCGAAGTTGTGCAAAATGATATTATTAATTTTCATTGTTTAACCCCTTCTCAATACTGTCAAAATGCAACCAGCCTTGGTTCAAAATTCTATCGAACGCTTTGGTAACCATAGAACTCTTGGTATAATTCTTGTTTGCCTCAATTTCGATAATAAGCTTTGAAATCAGTTCAAATTCAATTTGATTCTCTTCGCACAATTTATGGATTTCGTCAATCACTTCTTGGGGAAATACAGATACTTTATATTGATCCCAAGGCAGTCGTTTTCCGGTTGTTTCGTAGTAGATATCAACCAGCTTGCGACGAGTTAAGTCTCCTTCGCTGTCCCACAAGAAATCTATATATTTCAGTTCTTCAATCGTGATAAGGGATAATCCTGTGTCAACCTCCAGCTGTAACAACCGACGAAGCATTTCCTGTCGGGTTTCCATTGTAAAGGGTCCTTCGCCAAGATTACCGTCCGCCTTTCTATACATAGCACCGTTTCTTCTTTTGTATTCTCGTGCACCTGGAGTTGAGCGCATTTCAAGCATCCAGTTACGATAATCACGCAACGGAATAAGCCATTTTTCACCTTTATCAATAAAGGCTTTTAATGACTTATCTTCTTTAACCATAGTGCAAATCCAACAACCAAAACGAGAATTGCCTGTAACAGGTATTTTATCTTTATCGATTTCACCAATAACACTTTGCTCTTCGCCGAGGTTTTCACCTTGATAAAGAGAAAAAAGATATTTATTATCAGAACCCCAAGGAGAGATGGCGTCCCCTTTGAGAAGAAATTTCCACACATCTTCGTTCGGAATTTCCGTTAACGGATTATAGACATAAGCATTTTCTATGTCATTATGAGGAACAAGAAGTTTTCCTTCGATTTCTCTAGAACGAATATTATTAGCTCTGTAGGTGCTTTCTGCTTTGCGGACGCCTAGCAGTAATATGACCTCACCATTATTCTTTATAGTTTCTAGCGTATAAGCGTTCATAGGATGTATCTTTAAACGCTCTGTACACCATCTGAATCCAGGAGGTTCCGGCGTAGGATATCCCAAACCTATAACTTTACACCAGAACGAGTCCTCAACTTTAGGGTAAATAATATCTGCTTTGACATTAAGTTCCGCACCGACATTGTTGATCATATCTGACATACGATGCATATAATCCCTGACAATTGGATTTTCAACCATAGTATCTGATGAAACGATATACACGGTTTTATTTCTTTTTTCTACAGGAAGACGCTGTAGCATTTCCATAACAAGACAGCACAAAAGAGTAGAGTCTTTACCTCCACTAAAGCCAATCATCCACGGTCTCTTGTCGTGTTGATATACAACGGACATCTCTTGAATTATATCCTCATATACTTTAAATTCTCCTATATAAGCCATACTACATCTTCTCCGAAATCTGTTTCTCTTTTTGTTTTTCCTCTTTTGTAAGGGGCAGACCAATCTCTCGTTTGATTACAGCGCAAGTGAGAGATATAGCTTCTTCGCTATTCAACACCTTGCCGTTGTCTCGGATTGTCCTGCCTATCCACATATTGTTGGAGCGAAGCCAATCAATCTGTTGAAGTTTCGGCAAATATTTCTGCATATTATAATTATCATTATCAAAAAAGAATCGTCCTAGCTTTCCAAACGCGCTAATAGTAATAGCCAATGTCACTATATAATTTTCACGCAAGGCCTTTTTGGTGAGAGACTTATTGAGGACTTCCTGCCATTCAACAATATTGTCAGAAACAAGCTGCCAATAAGAAAGTAAAAACTCCGCATCAGAACTTGAGCATTTTTCGCTATGCATTATCTTTTGGTTTGCTTTATAAATCATGTTTAGCGTAAATAAACTTGAGGAATTCTTACCAAGGATATCTCTTTCCTTGTCTGTATATCTTTTAAAAAAAGGAATAGTATCTATAACATGCTTCGTAGCTACTGCTATTTCATCTCTTGAATCATAAAGTGTGGCGAGGGAATTAGAAGTTTTAACTGCGTGTTTGTTAAGGTCAGTAAACATCTGCTGACTACGAGCTAATCCTTCGTCGCTGAAGAAAACGATAGAAATCGTTTCCTTTTCCAAAGACGGATCTTCTTTCATAGCTGATTCGATAGCTGCCTTGCGGTGTTGCCCATCGTTAATCAAAAAAATCGAACCCATATCAACTTCAAAAATACCTGCATCTGTATCCATATATGGAGTGAATTTGAACTCACCATCAATGGAGGCAGAAAGGGCAGAAAACACATAGGTATCCCTGTTATCGAGAATATAGTTCTTAATCTCCGGGATGCGGGCTTCATTGATTCTTCGTTGCGCTCTATGTTCAGGCAGAACGATTTCTTCCTCAGCCGGGAAAAGGCGAGACAACAGCTTCAGCGGAACCATAGAAATATAGTATTCTCTACCGGCTTGAATACCTTTAACTGCCGGAAAACGATAAGAAAAGTTCATAACACACCTCATAAATAACAATGCGGTATACTTAAGTACATACTTAAGTATACCGCATTCGACGCTTAATGTCAATATTCTCGTGATTTTTAGAGTGTTTGCAAGTTAATAATCTCCTTCTAAAAGGATATCATCCGGCAATGCGTCAATCTCCAAGTTTCGTCCTTCAACAGTAGATACCAAGAAATTCTTAATGCTCTCCATAGATTCAATAGGTGTTTCTCCTATTTGTTCCATCAGTTTTGTTACACCGAAGTTTGCAAACTGTGTTAAGAAATCGATTCTCTTAAATCCTATCTTCTCATCATTTTTATCACCGAAAGCAAAATCCAGTCTTTCTTCTTCGGAAAATTCTTCTGTTGTCGTGGATAAGATTGCAGCCTGAAACATAAAATCAAGTTTGCCTTGGTCATTATTGCGGATGACATTACGAGGTACAGATCTTACTTCCTCTCCGTCTTCGACAGGGAGTCTATCTTCTCTTTTGTCATACATAATGCCAATAGATAACGCCAGCATATAAATCATATAGTTTGTACGAGTTTTGAATATACAACCCAACTTTTCAATTGCCGTATTCCAAGCAGTTCCTCGGAGACTAATGTCGGTGGTTATTTCCATAAGTGTCCCTCCTCAATTTTTGCAATATTTTTTTCTTCGTTACTTACAATCGTCCATACTCGGCCGATATTTTCGGCATGAAACACCTCATGCAAATCATCTTTAGAGAAAAGGATAACTTGAGGTGCAAATTGAGGAATCATATCCACTACATTTTGACGTTGATCAGGATCAAGTTTAGAGAAAGGACCATCAAGTACAAGAGGATATTCTTTGGAAGAAAGATGATCTTCGCTTTGAAGCATTTTGAGAATACCTCCAATATATGCAAAAGATACAACCGCGAATTGACCTTCCGATTTTGACTCATCATCAAAACTATCGGTAACTCGAACAGAAAACTCTGGACTAACAGTAACGTGACGCTTACTTGTGAGCATTCCATCAATAAGGCTCTGGATGTTCGTCTGTAATCTCTGGCTGTAAGCAATAGACTCTTCTTCCAAGCGTTTTGCAAAATATGCAGCAACCTGCTCCATGATACGGATCTTGGTAAGAACCTTTTCACCTTCGGCGTTACCTCGAGTAAGCTCATCAAAGTCTTTCATTTGCTTATTTCTGTAAAGTTCGCACTTCTTAATTTCAGTTTCAAGGCCAACGATGGTAGCATCCAGTTCTACTATAGCAATTTCAGCCTTCTGCCTTGCAACAATAAGATCTTCAATGTCAGGACTCTTCTTTTCGGCTGCATCGAGTTCACGAATGCGTTTATCGCAATCAGCTGCTAACTCGTTGTAGTTAAGCACATCAAGAATATAGGCTTCGATTTTTGTTTTATCGTAGCCCTTGCCCCAGAAGTTTGCGGTCTTTGTAAAATCCTGATATAGGCTTGCAAAAGATTTAGGCGGAAGAATATCCAGATAGTGGCGAATGTAAGCCTTTTCTTCTTCGCCTAACGCTCGACCACATACACACTCTGTTGTCTTTTCGGCAAGAAGATGGGAAATGAGTTTTTTGGATACACCTTCAGGGAGCTTGTCCTGTTCAATTTTTAACTGAATCTTTTTCTTTGCATCAAGTACTGCCTTGGAAATGAGCAATTTTGGAAACATATCTAGGACATCGTCGCCAAATCGTGCTTGTGCATCTGTAGAACTTTTAATGAAAGCATCGCGTTGTGCTTTGAGTTTCTTACGCTGATGTTCGTAATCTGCCTTGGATTTATAACCACCAATTTGCTCGGATACACTCTGAATCAGAGCTTGGCACTCAGCTTTTTTCTTCTTGGCTTCTTCGAGAGCCTTTTCGTGTTTTTCAATCAACGCTTGTGCATTTTCTATATTGGTTTTGACCGCAGCGATTTTACTTCCACTGGAAATAGTGCCCTTGCTCAAATAAAGCTTTCCAAGAACAGTAGTCTTCAGTTTTGTGTCACCGATATGATCCAGTGCGGACTCAATCACATCAAGGTCAAACATGGAGTACAGTGCCTTGCGAAGTTTTCCGGCAGAGTCCTTTCCCTTAACACGGAGGTCAGCAATCATACTTTCGCCATCGAAGAAGAAGTAGTCGGACAATCCGGAGGGAAGTAATTTCTCAATAGTTTCCTTCGGTTTATCGATTCTACGCCAATCGTGATCTTCATTCATATAATTGAGGACAACATCTTCAGCTATCTTTTCAGAATCGTTCAATCCTTTTTTATATGTATAGGTACGCTTTAATGAATATTTAACACCAGAATGCTCAAAGTCAATACAGCCCATAACTTGGAATGTATCGCCAAAAGAGCATTCACTTTCATACTGAAGATTATAGAGGCGGTCTGTAGTAGTCTTGTTAAAATGAACTTGTCCGTAGAACACCCACTGGAACAGCTGGTGCAGGGTGGTTTTACCATCACCGTTTTTTCCGTATATAATAGTTACCTTGCCATCAGTAGAACACTTGATTTCACCATGGTCTCTAAAGTTGCGGAAATTTTCAAATTCAATATTAGTTATTCTCATTTGTCGTTTCACGCTCCAATTCGTCCATAATCGATTTTATTATGTCGTTCTTTGCACGGTTGTCTGCATTCATTTTGTTTGCTTGCAGTTCACGCTCTTTCTTTTCGATAAAGGTAATCATTTTCTCGACAATTGCTTGTTCATTCATCAATCAATTCCTCCATTCCCTCATAGTCATAAACATCAACATCTTCTATGGTAAGTCCGTATGCACCTAGGTGGTCAGTTAATTCCACTTCCAGGTCGTTCCAGTTCAAAGCCAAGCGGGCATATTCGTGGAACCTCCTCAACTCAATCTTAGCCCAACCTTGCATATCATAACTTGGTAAAACAATGACATCGTATATGTTCGCGTATTTCTTATTGCCATAAGTACGAAGAATACGACCTCTTCTCTGCACAAACTCACGATAATCGTCGTTACTTGAAAGAATTAAAGCGCTCTTTATTGAAGGGATATTAATACCTTCGTCCAAGCAACGTATGGCAACGAGAGCAGATATCTCTTGCTTGTTGAATGCGTCGACCAGTTCCATTCGGTCAGCCATATTTTCGGTGGCAGTAAACTGGCTAGCTTTAAACCCGTGTGCAGTAAGAACTCTCTTTATAGCTTGAATGTGACGGAGCTCTTTGCCTGAGTCTGCATCAAACAGCTTGCCATCACCGCAATACACCACAAAGTGGTCTTTTTCAGCAATACGATTAATTATTTCGTCAATACGAGTTGTTTTTTCCTCGACCATAGAGATAACGCGCAAACGGTTTCTTAACGACTTGACAAGGAGGTCTGGGTTGATGCATTTATTATTTTTAAAGCAAGATAGGATTTTTTGAGTATGGTATTTGAATCTCCTTTCCTCATCTTCGGTAGCATAGACGTATATAGGATAATAGTTATAGGGAACTAAAAATCCTCTCTCTAATGCATTCTCAATAGGAAGATTGAAAACTTGTCCTCCAAACCACTCCATTAGCTCAAGACCTTTATGTGCGGATGAACCGCTAAACGGTGTCGCACTCAATCCGAGCATATATCGGAACATCTCTTTTAGTTTATCCGGACGGTCTGTAAATCTGTGTGCTTCATCGACAATGAGCAACTTATCTTCTTTGGATCTGCTTATTACACTGGTAAATCGCTCCATTTTGAAAGAAGCGATTGTCGAAATAATAATAATCTGATTATCCGGCTTATATTGTTTTCTTATAATCTCTTGCGCGATTTGTGTTTCCCATGTTGGGTTTTCCGAAGAAACCATTATAAGTTTTGCGTCAGGGAATGCCTTCTCAACGTCATCTGCCCATTGCTTGACTAGGTGCTTGTACGGAGCGCAAATTACAATCATAGCAGGATGTTTTTCAACAAGATGTTTTGCTGAAAAAATAGCTGTCCAGGTTTTACCTGTACCGGTTGCCATAACATAAAATCCGTGGTAGTCATTATTTACCCAAGCATTGATAGCTTCTTCTTGGTAGTCACGGAGTTTAATTAGAGTGGATTTAGCTTTTCCTCCAGTGGCTTTTCGAGTATTAATTACTCTATGGATGTTTGCTTTTGCAGACTCCTTGTAGTTATATGTCTTCACAAACGGATTGGTGCCATCCCACAAAGTCTGAAACTCTTTGCACTCATCCTCAATACTCTTGACCTCTGTAGCCACCCAACTTTTAACTACACGGATTTTTTCGTAATTGTTTTGGTATCCACTTAAACTTTCGTTAGCAGAGCCATAAAAAACAACGATGTTTCCATCAAAATCCTCAAGTATTCCTAGTTTATCATGGTATATCCCGTTGGATTCCGTGACGGCAATTTTTATATCTAAAGTACCATTCGCTATCAATGCTACCAACAACTGCAACTTGGCATCATCAAGTGCATCAAGTTCTTTCATAAAATCTCTCGAAAAAGCACTTTCAATGATTTCTTCTCTTTTCTGATACCCCAAGTTAATAGCGTTGATATCTTCATCACTTAGTTGTGGGCTTGCTATCAATTCAATCTTTCCACCATTACGGGAAAGAGAAACTATGCCATCAATTATCGGTCCGAACACACCCGAAGAAAAGAAGCCCACGCTTCGACGATAACATTTAGTGTGTTTTAATGCCGGAACTAGAAAAGATTTTGCAATGTTCTCTTCGCCACAACTGATGTAGCTTAATTTGATATCTAAATCCTTTAGGCTCATAGGTTAATCCCCCAAAACATTGAAATCTATAATATCCTCAAGCGAAAAATCCAAAACATCAAGATTATCCACCCTGTCAGAGATGGAATCTGTGTTAAAATGTTTGCAGGAGGCTTTGCGTATGTTTTCTGCAGTATCTTAGCCAATCAAAGCAACAATAGAGATTGCATCCTTGAATCTGATTGGGATAGTATGATAGTGATCTTAAACATCAAAAATTATCGAGAAAATCGTCTCCTATAATATCTTCCAAAAGTGAATCCATATCGCTTAAATCATCGGCGACAAAGGAAACGGAACTATCACCTTTATCCACATCCTTAAACGCAGATGGATCAAAGTTATCGACCGGCGCAACTAGGGGGACAGACAATCTAAACTGGTTAGATGTAGTCGCGGCAACAAGTTTGGTGCCCCACTTGAAGATAACGCTATAAATAAGCCATTCTGTCCACGGCACCTTTATAGACGGAAGATCTGCCCATATTGAGAGATTTTTCACCAGAGTTGTTTCGCTGATAGAATCAGAAATGATGTCCTCCACTTGATGTGCAACAACTTCATCAATGCCGGTTCTGTCAATTCTCATCATTGTGTCATCATTAATGAGAAGAAACTCGTCATTGCATCCGTTAACATATTCAAGCAAAGAATAAATTTGGAAGTGATTATCTCTGCCAAATTCACTGATCTCACTTACAGTAAACTCATCACTGGAGTAAATCAAATCGTGTAAACGTTCTGCTGGACGGCCAATCTCAACCCCGTTTTTCGCTACATACGGACGCGAGAATTGGAATTTATCCCTAAACAAGAATTCAACCACACTAAAAGCACTAAACGGATACATAGCGGCATTTCGTGTTAATATTTCAGGCTTTTGGTGCGATATGATTTCATAAATTTCTCGTCCATGGTGTGCCTCACCATCAGAAGTCAACGCATTTATTACATTGAACAAATAGGTCTTCTCATTGTCCAAAATATTCAACTTGCTTGCGTGAAGATATTCGCCAAAATAGTTAAGTACATTAGGATCACTGACAGAAAAATTGATAACAATCTCTGTTATACCAGGAAAAGCTTCTTGAATTTGTGCTTTAGAAACCGGAAAGTTTGACTTCTTGATAAAATCAACAACCGCCGAATAAACAGAAGAAACGTCAACATCTTTTGAAATATAATCTCTTCTAAAGACAAACCTATCCGCAAACAGTTCGTGTAAAACACCTTGCAAGAAGTACTTGTTATCAATACCAGCAGCCAACAACTCCTCTTCAAAAATGCTAAACAACGTATTTGTCAAGAATATTGTGCTTTCGCTATTTTCGATATATTCACATATTTTATTTGCAAGTTGGCAAGGCAGATAATCTTTCTTTTTCAGACGATAAACACCTTTGCCACAGAGAACACAAATGCTTGCAACTCTAGCGGTCAGTGCGCGATCATTTGCAGGAAGCCCCACATCACCATATTCATTTGCAATAATCTCTCGGAAACGAAGAAGTTCATCGGCGTCGTAAGCTTTGAATCCTTGCGGATAATGAGTATCAAGAACTCGTTCATATATAGCAGCAAGGGACAATCTGCATCGATGAAAAACTTCACCGGTAAGACGATATGCATCTATGAATGCTTTTTCTAACATTTCAAGGGGTATATCCGCTTCTTCTGCAGCATCGCCGAGAATACTGTCAAGTTGACTTGCTTTTACGATTTCGGGTAATGTTTCTATGCAATTTTGAACACGACCAGTGATAGAATCATCGCCAAGAACAAAGACATCGAGTTGACGGTCGTATGTATAGTTAGCACTTTCATATGATTGCAAGAAGAACAATAAATCAGAAGTATACTCTCCACAATATTCCTTGATTTCAACAGGTGTTAAAACGATATCACCATTTCGTTCTGCAGATATTTTTGAGATTATGCGTATTTGACTATAGAGACGAGAGAACAGCTTTTTTGCTTTAGCTTCTATTTGTCTAACCCTTTCTCTTGTAACACTAAGGGTTCCGCCAATCTGCTCTAATGTTTCTTTTCTTGCTCTTAACTGTACAACCTTGCGGACTCGCTCATTGGAATATAAATTGTCAAACAATTCATTGACTTCTTTTTCTAAATCAAATGCACACCACTTAAAAAATTTCTTTAATAAAATGTATGTTGAGAGATCATCGACCTTATCGGTTCCTGCCATCGAAAGCAAGGATGTTTCTTCAGACTCACACAGACCTTTCAAAACAGACCGCTCATTTTCATCCAAAGTAAAAGCATTGATGTACCCTAACGCCTTATTGTTCTTGCGTGTGTTTGGAAGAGCGTTTGCCATTCTCCAAATCTCAATATGTTTTTTGATGCGACTTTGATAATCTACAAACATTTCAATTATCGGAATCACATTTTCAGTTGAAGTAACACACTCAAAAGCAAGTTCTTCACCCAAGATATCATAGGCTTCTCTATACCTTTGGAGCATTTCGGCTTCGGTTTCTGACAAATCCATATCTTCAAAAACCGAAAAGTTACCAACCGCTATTTCATTGCGATGATCAATAAACAGCGAAGATGAACATAATGATGCTTTTTTATTTTGAACGATGGGTATAGAGTCATCATTATTTAGCGTTGCACAAAAAGCATCAACTTCAACTAGGCAGTTCTTGCCGAACCCTTTCAACTTCATTAAAGCTGATGGCGAGGTTTTTAACAATTCTGCAACTGTTGTTATGCCATTTCCTATAAAACGATTGATTACACGAACGGAAAAAGGCAGCGTTGTTACAGAAACACCTTCGTATTCATCTGAAATAAGGTTATATCTTTCGCAAAAGGCTATATCCAAATCTGTATCTCGCACTAGATAAACTCCTAACTAATAGTCCTATAAATAGATACAATAATGCATCCTCTGTATCTTGAAAATTATACCTTACAATCCGTCCCATAAAACGGACAATCACTCTCGAAAATAGTCTGAATTGATTTTATAAATATTGAAGGTTTTAACGCTTTCAACACCAATTCCGTACTTGACCATATAGTCAGTCAATGATTCGCCATCGATAAGTTTTACACTTTTTTGCTGTTGTTGAGTAGCAAAAGTTAATGCTTCTTTAGTGTATGAAGATGTTGTTATAAATACACCTTTTTGAATATGCCCCATGGCCCCAATAAAGGCTTGTAATTCTTTTCTGCCAACTTTGTTGGCGTTCGAATAACGCTTTGCTTGTATGTATATAAGATCAAGACCTAATTTGTCTTCACTGATTATTCCATCAATACCATTATCGTGAGAACCCCCGGTTACAATTCCGGATTTTTTATCGTATCCATATCCCATTTTCAGCAAAAGCTCAACCACTAACTGCTCAAAAAAATCAGGATGATTTGACATTATATTATCCAATAATTGCTGTTTGATTTGCTGCAGATGTTCATCTATAGCGTTTGCAATTTTCTCCTCAGGCAAAAACTCTGTATTGTCATCAATTACGTTTTGTGATTGTTTAATAGTCTTTCCCGACTTATTATTTTCACAAACAATAAATTTTAATTTTTTTCCTTCTTTTCCTGCTATTGCAAAATGCTTAACCGGATATGCAGTAGGAAAATCAAGTCCAATACAATGTCGTCTTATTTCGCCATTTACAACACCAACCGGATTTTTGGCACCAAACTGATATAGATTTTGATCAATTATTCTCTGATATATTTCTACTGAAGAAAGCCCTTTCGGTTCGAATTTTAAAACTTCTTTTATGGCTTCAATTATTGTCATAATGAACATCCTTTGCTATTATTTCTTAAAAAACACAATTTTCGCACAAACGATTCCAAAAAGCTGTTCTTGAGAATAAGATATATACGGGGAAAAAGACTCATATCAATCCGAAATATCGATTTGATACTTTGGAATTTTACAATTCTTCCGTCTTAAAAGTTGTATAGTCCTCATAGTAGTAGCTGTGGTTGATGCTTTTTATATACACTGCGCAACTATGTTACACCAAAACTTCCCACTTGCCGTAGCGTTTGCCGTCAACTCTACGGATATATTGTTTCTCTTTCAGAGAGTCTATAATGCGCTTTATGCTTCTGACGGACTTTCCTGTTTGTTCTGCAAGCTCGGCCTGCTTAACAGACGGGTTCTTTTTTATTAAATCTAACACGGCAAGTTCTTCTAAAGTACACTTCAAAGTGTCAATTTGGCACTTTGGCGTTTCACTTTTGGCACTTTGGGAAGCGGTTTCATCCACAAAATCAATGTGCATATAACGATTCTTCAATTCGTGGCTTGTGCCGAGCAGAAGGTTTGAGAAAAACAATTCCAAAAACTTTGTGGTGGAATGAATGCCTTTTTGTAAATCGTTATAGTTTGCACGAACCAATGCGTTGCGGAAATACCAAGAATTCTCACGGAACGCATCGTTATTGACACGGAACCCAAAAGTTTTCATATACTTAATCATAAACACGGCGGTGGCTCTTGTGTTACCCTCACCGAAGGGATGAATCTGCCAAATATCCGATGCAAATTTTGCAAGGTGCTTTACCGATGCTTCCACTGACAGTCCCTCATAGGAAAACTGTTTTTCGGTGGCAAAATCATAATCCAAGGTGTCTTTTATGCTGCCCCAATCAGCGTAGATAACCGTTTCACCGTTCAGTATCCATTCCTTTTTGGAAATGTTATACTGACGGATTTGTCCGGCGTGGTCAAATACGCCCTCGAACAATCTGCGGTGAATGGTAATCCACTCGGCAGGAGAAAACTGAAACGCCTTTTCGCCTAAAAGCTTGGTTATTCTTGCAGAAACGATGTCCGCCTCTTTGGTTTCGTTTTCGGTTTCGGTGCGGGTGGTTCTCTGCTCGTAATAGCTGTGAATTCGCCTCTGAGCCTCGTCAATGGTAATTTTGCCCTCGATGTGGTCCTTTGCAGTATCCAGCAAATAATCAGAGGTTTTCAGCCCATCAACCGCCTGCAAGCCGATAGCAGTTTGCCAAGCTTCACTTTTTTCGGCTCTTTCAGGCTCGCCCTGTTTTATATATTCTTCAAGTTCAAATTGCCAATTCTTGTTGGGCATATTTGCACCTCATCTCGTTATCATAATTCTTCCGTCTTAAAGGTTGTATAACCCTCGTAGTAGTAGCTGTGGTCGATGCCTTTCATATAGACCTCACGGCTGTTAACTTCATCGGTCAGCGCACCTTTTAGCAACACTTTGATTTCCACATCTTTAATCGGGCTACGCTCCATTGCAAGGAGATAATCTTCTTTATCAACCTTGCTCCAATCGACAACCTTGCCGATTTTGTTTTTCAAGATATGGTCAAGCCAAATGCGTGTGCTGCGACCGTTGCCCTCTCGGAACGGGTGGGCAATATTCATCTCAACATATTTTTCTACTATCTCATCAAAGTTTGACTGCGGCATTTTATCGATGTTCTCAAGTGCCGCCTGCAAGTACATTAAGGGAGCAAAGCGGAAATTTCCCTTTGCAATATTGACTGTTCTGAGCTCACCTGCGAAGTCGTAAATGTCCTGAAAGAGATATTTATGGATTGCCTGCAATGTAGAAAACATGCCGACAGGAAGATTATCTAAAACACCTTTTTCAAAAAGTTCAGCAGCCTTTTTCTTGCTGATTCGTTCTTCTTCACGGGCAAGGTCGGCAGAGCTTGTCAGCCCTAATTTATTTTCAAGTGCCATATTGCACCTCCAAAATCGAACTATAATATTCCTGAAATTATAACGATTGCAACTACAATAATTACAATACCTACTAAAAATGTCATACAACCGGCAGCCTGTGGGGATGATTTTCTATGATTAGAAGTTGGCTGAGAATAAGTGTATGTATGGGATTCCGGCTTATGAGCTTGTACCGGTTTTTGAGCCTGACGAGGCTGGGTGGCTTTAGAATATAAAGCGAGAGGGTCGGTTTGATTCATTATGCGTGAATAAAAATCGTCAAGCCACACAGTATCACACGGTTCACACATATTTTGCTCGGTGCAATCAGGTTCATGTGCTATTTGATTTCTAACCCAACGGTAGTGTTTCAGTTGTTTTAGGTCATCATCCCAACCTCTTACAAGATAAGAACCACGGGGAGTATTTATCATTTCATCAATATAAGCGGATATACGCCTATCGTCATTTAATACTTCGCCGCATAGTTTTTCAAGATGTTTATACGATTCAATAAAACCCATATTATACATCTCCGAAACTTACTTATCCGCCGCAACGCCGGATTTCATCCAAGCGTCTACTTCGCTGACCTTGAATTTCCAAAGGCGTCCGATTTTTGCGGCGGGCATATTTCTTTTTTCTATCCAAGCGAGTACGGTGTCACGGCTGACGCCGAGGTATTCGCAAATTTCTTTCATTGAGTACCAGCGTTCAATGTTGGAATCCATTTAATTATCCTCACTTTCGGGTAGATATATTTATACAATTTTAGTATAGCATATTTTAAGCTTAAAATCAAGGATTATTGCGGATTTATAAAGGAAAGGCGGGAAAATATTATAAAAGCGGAATTGCTTTTGTTACAGTTCCGCTTGGAAAAATTGGTTGTTTATTGGCAAAGGATGATTATTCTTTCTTCTTCCTATTCGGAAAACTTCCCTCAAGCCAATTTTCAAATTCGGCAAGGGTGATTTTGCCGTCGGAGTATTCGTCGCGCTTTGTCATTGCCTGATACTTCCACTTTTTGAAATCGGGCTCTTTAATCTGTCTTACACGCACACGGGCAGCATAACGCTTATAATACTTTTGATACAACGGAATGGCGGCATTGTCCGCCATTTTCTTTTTATAGTTCTCTTGTGCGGCTAAGTCTTGGCAGTTGCGAGTTTCACCCTCGGCAATGCGGTCGCAGTAGTTTGTATCGTAGTTGCCTTTCATAATGAAATACTTACCGCAGCGTTTGCATTTACGCATTCCGATGTCGGACTTCAACAACTGTATCAGTTCAAACTCAATTTGCTGTTCAATACTTTCGCAAATACAGGTTTCGTACTCGTCGGCTTGCATTGCAGACAAGGCAATCATTTCCGGCATAGTAAAACCGAGCTTATCCAAATTCTTTTGAACACTCGGAGAAACCTCCGAAGCGGCAGCCATCTTGATATCCAAATCAAAATCACTTTCGATATTGCCGTCAAGCACATTTTCTATCTGATGTTCAGCATCAATGATGCTGATACTATGCACAATCGTTCGCTTTTGCTCTGCCGGCAATCCGTGCTTACGGCAGTAGCCTGCAAATCTCGTTTTATGGGTTAGATGATTGAAAAATCCGTCGCAAAAATTCTCGTCAAATGTCGCCTCGATTAAATGCAATAGATTATTTTGCATTTCTTTAAGGTAGCGGTAATAGTCTGTCAACTCCTGCTTTGAGCAATAAAGCAGAATAGGCGGAAATTCCGCTGTAAACAGCGACGCTTCTATCAATGGCTTAAAGCGTTTTTGCGTTTCGGTTAAAGCCAAATAATAATACAATTTCTTTTCTTTTTCGGTCAGTAAAGATATATCAAGACTTGTCTCGTCAGGCAGGTCTTTTTTTGTGCGATTCAGGCATTCATTATACGCCGAATCAAAATCAGCATATAGAAAATTCAAAATTCCTTCGCCCGGTGAAAAAAAGACAGAAGCGGTGTTCATCGGTGAGATATAAGTTCTGCTGTCGCCCATAGGAAGAAAGTCAAATGCAGAATTTATTTTTTGCGTAACGGCTCGCAAACGAGCAAGCGTATCGGCAGTATCCTGCTTAATTTGAGCAAGTTCGCCGTCCGATAAAGCAAATTCTTTTTTGCCGGTAACAGCCGAAGTAATCTCTTCTCGCTTATCGACTTCGATTGCGTTATACAACTCAAGTAGTTTTGAGTAATTGTACTCGCCGTTCACGGAAAGAACGCAAGATTTTTCGTCGTTTGTTATATGCCATCTATTTGGAGCAAATCCAAAGTACACGGCACTGTATTTATCTTCTGTTTGGAGTAGGTTTTCGCTCATTACCAAGACCTCCGTTTTAGAAAATGAGAATTTTTGAATAATTAGCAAATCTATATCACTACAAAGAACATTATACAAAAGTATTGCCTTCGTGTCAACGCACAGCTATAATAAATTTGCAAATCAAGATTGTACGGTATTTGATTTTCTAAAATTAAATGACCGTCCGAATGGGATATGACTTTGCGATAACAGTCGGAGACTCAAGCGAAGCAACGCCGCTTGGCAGGGGCAGGGATAACAAAAACGACGTTCGGGTAAAACGGCGAAAAGGTAACAGGAAGAAACCTCCATTCTATCTGTTGCCTCGTACATAGCTGTACATACCGTGCAGCTTATTTTCTCACAAAGGAGGTTAAGAAAATGAGAAAAACAGAATTGAAAGAGCTTTACAAGATGATGTTCCCGGACTATCCGGACATTGTTACGGTAGCTCAGCTTCAACAAATGCTCGGCGTGAGCCGACACTTGGCATACGACCTGATTAACAACGGATGTATCTCCGGTGTCAAAATCGGAAACGCTTTTAAGATTCCGAAGGTTAATGTCATCAACTATGTTATGGAAGAAGGTGTGAAGAATGCAAGTTGAAAAGCTGAAAACAATCGATGCGGACACGCTGCTCTCAACGCCGATGAGAAAAACCTTATTTGTGGTTGACGGCTTGATACCGCAAGGACTCAGCGTGCTTTCGGGTTCAAGTAAAATCGGCAAGAGCTGGCTTATGCTTTGGCTCGGTATTCAAGTGGCGAGAGGACAGCCTGTGTGGGAATTTGAAACCCACAAGAGTGATGTGCTTTATCTCTGCTTGGAAGATACTTACGCAAGAATACAAAGCCGCCTGTATCAAATCACCGACGAAGCACCGCCCGAACTTCGCATTGCTACAACGAGTTTTCAAATCGGGAACGGCTTGGAACAGCAAATCGAACAGTATCTTTCCGACTTTCCGAAAACAAGACTTGTCATTATCGACACCTTTCAAAAGGTAAGAGATTCAAAAAGCACCGGCGGAAAAAGCGGAATGTATGCAGGAGACTACGACGATGTATCGGCGCTGAAAAATATTTCGGATAAGTGCGGCATCGCTGTTATGGTTGTTCACCACGTCAGGAAGCTGAAAGATGTCAGCGACCCATTCAACGAGGTGTCAGGCTCCACCGGTATCACAGGTGCGGCAGATACGAATTTTGTTTTGAAGCGCAGCCGTGCCAACGAAACAGGAACGCTGCTTGCCACAGGTCGAGATATTGAATATCAGGAGCTGACCTTGAAGTTTGACAACCGCAGTCACTTGTGGGAGTTGGTCGAGCGAAAGGATATGGAGGATATTCACCGTGAAGAAATTCCGAAGTTTATTTTCCGGCTGGTTGATTATGTATCGGAAGTAAAAGAATGGCGAGGCACGGCAACGCAGCTTTTAACGCAGGTCAACGAAACCGAGGTTACACCGAATGTCGTGACCAAAATGCTTGCCCGATTTTCTTCGGAAGTTTTTCAGCCGCAAGGCATCGAATATAAAACAAAACGCACCGGCACGAGCCGACTGATTTACTTAAAAAAGAATGACGGCAATGACGGCGATGACAATAAATTCTCTATATAGGAAAAGCCGTCACAGCCGTCACTATCGTCACTTTTTGAGAAAGTGGATATATGGCTATACAGGTAATGCCAATCCATAAGGATAGCGAGCATAGGTTTTGTGTTGCCTTTGAAGCCCACAAAACCGGCGGCAAATTGCCGAAAGGGACTTGCCGCCCCTGTAACCCCGATTATACAGAGAAAGGAATGAAAATATATGAGACAAAGAACAACCGCAATCAATATTCGAGTGACTGAGGGAGAGAAAAGAAAAATGGAAACTGCCGCTAAAAAATGCGGACTTTCGCTCTCTGCTTACCTTAGAAAACTTGGTCTTGGCAAGGAAGTTCAGGCAACCTTGCCACAGGAATTTTACGAAGCTTACCGAGGTTTGACCTCGCTTCGTGACAATTGGAAGTCGCTTTCAGAAGTCAATGTAAATGCAAGTTTCAACGATGTTGTGAGCAAATTTTTGAAAGCTTATCACTCAATCGGTGAGCCGGAAAGTGCAAGTGATTCGTCGTGGCAGTAACAAAAATATGGGCTGTAACAGACAGCGTCAACCGTGTTTTGAGCTATGCGGCAAACCCGGACAAGACGATCTACAGCGATATTTGCAAGGCACTTCACTACGCAAGCGACGAGCGAAAAACCGTAATCGCTGAAGAAAAAGCAATGTACGTGACAGGCGTAAACTGCACAGCAGAAACAGCTTTTGTCGAGATGAATGCGGTACAAGAACACTTTGATAAGACGGTCGGTAATGTGGCTTATCACGCATATCAGAGCTTTAAGACAGGCGAAGTTACACCGCAACTTGCACACAAGCTGGGCGTTGAGCTTGCCAAAAGAATGTGGGGCGACCAGTATCAAGTGCTGGTCGCTACGCACTTTAACACCGGCACATATCACAATCATTTGGTCATCAATTCGGTGAATATGTGGAACGGTAAGAAGTTTAACTGCAACGAGGGAGCATACTGGAAACTGCGCAGTATTTCCGATGAGCTTTGCAAAGAAAACGGTTTGACGGTCATTAAAAATCCCACAGGAAAGACGCCACGCAAGCTGTACTTTGCAGAAGAGAACGGCGAACCTACCCCATACAATTTAATGCGTGAGGCGATAGATAAAGCGCTTACGATGAGTACAAATCCCAAAGCTTTCACCTATGTTATGAAACAGCTCGGATATGTAATCGACCTTAATCCATATCATAAGTACGCCACCATTCGCTCTGTCAACAGCAAGAAAGCAACTCGTTTGTACCGCTTGGGAGAAGCCTATGACCGAGATGCAATCTATGACCGAATGAGAGATACTTTGCGAAACAACTCTCAGGAAGCTTACCGCTTATACTATGAGTTTACCGAAAAAAAGAGCCTCGGTGTAACAATTCAAAAGGCTTATTCAGTTAAAGGCAATTTAAAAACCGCCAAAAAAATCACTGGTCTTAAAGCGTTGTATTTCAGATATTTATATCTGCTGGGCGTGCTGCCTAAAAACAAAAAACACAAGCCGCTATCGCCCGAAATGCGTGAAGCCTGCCGTTGGCTTGACCGCCACACTGCACAGGTACAGCTCATTTGCGGCAATCACCTGACCGATATTTCTTCTGTGGAAGCATTTATAAAAAACGCTGATTCGGAAATGAAACTCATATCGGATTACCGCAAAATGCTCTACCGAGATATTGATTCTTGCCACGATCCCGACGAAAAAGCAAAGCTTGTAGCCAAGCGAGATGACTGCACAAAGGCTCTTGCTCAGCTTCGAAAGGACAAGAAAACAGCGGCAAGGATTATTGAGGATAACCCCAAAGTCAAAGAAAATATTCTCATTGAGGAGAATATGCGAAGCCGATATTTCGGACTTAATAAATCAAGAAAGAGAGGATACGAACGATGACAAAACGAAAATCAGATTTTACTTTACCGACGCTGGACGATCTATTTACAACGCAGGCGGAGCGTGACGATGCAAAGCTTGAGCGTATAAAGAACATACCTCTTGGCGAACTTCACCCTTTTAAGAATCATCCGTTTAAGATATTGAATAACGAAGAAATGGAGCGAATGATTGAGAGTATACGCAAGGTCGGCACGATAACTCCGGCGCTTGCCAGACCTCTGCCCGACGGCGGCTATGAGCTTATTTCAGGGCACAGAAGGCTTGCGGCGTGTCAGGTGCTGGGGATTGAAACAATGCCTGTAATCGTCCGCGAAATGTCAGACGATGAGGCTGTGATTGCAATGGTGGACGCAAATTTGCAAAGAGAAACGATACTGCCAAGCGAAAAAGCCTTTGCGTATAAGATGAAGCTGGAGGCCATAAAGCACCAAGGTAAAACTTCTGTGCAAGTTGCAGAGAAGTTGCTTAGTGTAGAAAAGGTTGCCGAAGAAGCCGGTGAAAGCAAAGACCAAGTGCGAAGATATATCCGCTTAACTTACTTAATTCCCGAACTGCTTTCAATGGTAGATGACAAAAAAATCGCTTTTAACCCTGCGGTTGAAATCTCCTACCTTGACCGTGACGAACAGCTCACTTTGCTTGACGCAATCAATATGAACGACTGCACACCGTCACACGCACAGAGTATCAGGCTGAAGAAAATGTCACAGGACGGCTTGCTTACCGCCGACGCTATTTACGCTATTTTGTCGGAAGAAAAACCAAATCAAAAAGAACAAATCAAACTGCCGCGTGATGAGCTTCGCAAATACTTTCCGCAAAATTACAGCGATAAGCAAATCAAACGAGATATTCTTAAAGGATTGGAGCTTTTGAAACGCCAGCGAGAACGCAACAGAGACGCCCGTTAATTCGAACCAAAGTGTACAGCGAGTGACTTTTGCAGAATGGAAAGAACTATGCCGGCAAGCTATAATAGGCTTGTCGGTGTAGGTCTTTCCTGTGATGTACAATGAAAGGAGTTAAAAATAATGGTATCAGGACACCTACAAGTTAAAAAAGGTTTTTATTATGTAGTGCTGAGCTACTATAACAACAACGGAAAACGCCGTGTGAAATACTTTTCCACTGGACTGCCCGAAAAGGGCAACAAACGAAAAGCCGAAGCTGAGCTTGTGCGAATCAGAAGTGAATTTATACCGCCGCAGGAAGTCGGCGAGCTTGCTTCTGATATGCCGTTTGCAGACTATCTGCTTGAATGGCTGGAAATCGTCAAGGTGCGTGTTAAGGCAACCACATTCAGCTCTTACGAGCAAATGGTAAAATCGGTGATTGAGCCGTATTTTCGTAAGAAGGCATTAACGCTTCAGGGATTGGAGGCGAGACACATTCAGCAATTCTATTCCGAAAAGCTGAAAACGGTCAAACCAAACTCGGTTATTCACTATCACGCCGTTATTCATCAGGCGCTGAAATACGCAATGAAAACCGACCTCGTTACGCAGAATGTGGCAATGAAAGTGGATCGCCCGAAAAAGAATGATTATCAGCCTGTATTCCTTGATGCGGAAGAACTGCAGCATTTATTTGAAGTAGTCAAAGGGACAAAGCTGGAACTTCCTGTTTTAGTCGCCGCTTTCTACGGCTTGCGTCGTGGCGAGGTCTGCGGACTGAAATGGGATGCAATAGACTTTGAGCGTGGCACAATCACTATAAGGCACACGGTCACATCGCTGCAAGTGGACGGAAAAACAAAAATGTACGCACAGGACTCTGCCAAAACAAAGTCCAGTATGCGTACGCTTCCGCTTGTCGGCAGCTTTGCGGAGTACTTCAAAGAAGTAAAAGCGGCGCAAGAGGTCAACAAGAAGGTCTGCGGAAACTGCTATAACTACGAATATGACGGTTATGTCTTTGTAGACGAGCTGGGAGATTTAATGCGACCGGAATACTTGACAAGCTATTTCCCACAGTATATCCAAAAGCACGGCTGTAAAAGAATGCGTTTTCACGATTTAAGACACAGTTGCGCAAGTCTGCTTCTTGCGAACGGCGTACCGCTGAAACAAATTCAGGAGTGGCTTGGACACAGCGATTTTTCTACCACCGCTAACATATATGCTCACCTTGACTACACTTCAAAGCTGTCCTCGGCAAAGGCAATGGTCAGCGGAATGGCACTTCCCGAATCGGTGAATTTTAGTAGCAAATGGACCGAAATTTCAAACGATGGCGGAAAGAACTGATTTTTTCGGTTCGAATACGCCAAAATGCCCGAAATCGCCTTGTTCTTTCCAAAAAACAGGCTGTTCTTTCCATAGTTTTGAGCCGATTTTGAGCAAAAGGGCAAAAAAGAAAAGTCCAGAAAACCGCTTGTTTACTGGACTTTTTGGCGGAGAGTTAGGGATTCGAACCCTAGGTTCCTTTTGGGAACACAGCATTTCGAGTGCTGCACCTTCGACCACTCGGACAACTCTCCGTGTATGTAATTTCGCATTTCTTCCAAAAACTTTTGGAAAGAACTGACGGAAAGAACAACAAAATATTTAATTTTCGAACCGGAGAAAACCCCTGAATTTACGGGCTTTTTAAGCGGAGCAAACAGCCAACTCTACAAAAAATTTCGAGTCGTTCTCGTTACGACCACTTCGATACGTCTCCATATTCTTATTAACTTTCTCAATGCCCTTGTGCAATCCCTTTATGCCATTATGCAATCCCTTCGCGCCCGCTCACGCGGCTAATTCTTACACACAACTTACGCAGGCATTTAACTATGATAGTTTATCACATTTCAATTATTTTTGCAACCCCTTTATGCATCTTTATTCATCTTTCTTCCGATTTTCGCATCACCCCCGAATATCGCGCGCATAACTGCTATCTTTTGCGCTTTGTACATTGCGAATTGAGAACACAAAAGCTCTCGGTTTAACCCGAGAGCTTTTTGCATCTCATCGCATCATGAACGCTCATTTATCCGTCCGATACAATTCGGTCGGCGTTTAGCTTGCGTCCTGCCGGCAGCATCAGTCAGAATCCTTACGTATCCCGAAAACGAATCTGAGTATACTGCGAAGCACCTTGCCCGGCTTGACTACTACCACTTTCATATGCTTACCTCCAATTATGTATGACAGCCTATAACCGCCATCTGCTATGATTTAATCCGAGCGCCGTCTGCGGTTCGGTTAATATCATAATATTCTTGAAAGTAAAATTTGCTAACAACCCAGTCCCTCATTTATCGGCGGGCATGCATACTCGGCCGGCGGGCATGCATACTCAGGTCCTGGGCTTTATCTCCCACGGCTTAATTGCCTTTGCCTCCTCATACATCTTGCAGTAGCTGTCATGTCGGCTTTTGCCCACCTTGCCGTCCTTAACCGCCTCTATAACGGCACAGCCCTGCTCTTTTGTATGAGAGCAGTCCTGAAACCTGCACTTGCCCAAATAGGGTGCAAAATCGGGGAAGCAGTATGCAAGCTCATCCTTCATTATCATATCGTATCTCGACGTTTCAAAGGTTGAAAATCCGGGTGTATCTGCTATGTATCCGCCGCAGTCGAGTTTATATATATCAACGCGGCGGGTTGTATGCTTTCCCCTGCCGAGCTTGCGGCTTATTTCGTTGGTCTGAAGGTTTAAGCCGGGGCAGATGTTATTTAAAAGAGACGATTTTCCCGCGCCGGAGTTGCCCGTGAATGCCGAAAACTTATCCTTTAGAATGGCTTTCAAGGCGTCTACGCCCTCGTTGTCGGCTGTCCTGGTATTGTCTACGCACAGCACGGGGTAGACTCCCCGATAAATATCCGCATACTCGTCCGCAGGGCATTTATCCGTCTTTGTAAAGACGATAACAGACGCTATCCCCTTATGCTCCGCGACCGCTAAAAACTTATCCAAAAGGAGTATATTAGGGCTTGGCTCGCATGTCGAGATGACAAAAACTATCTGGTCAAGGTTTGCAAGCGGCGGGCGTATTATCTCGTTTTTTCTCTTGAGGACTTCGGTTATAACGGCCGTGTTGTCGTCAAACAGAACGTTGTCACCGCAATAAGGTGTGATGTCCTTAGCCCTGAACACGCCGCGCGGCTTGCATATATATTCTTTTTTTGATGCGCTGCCCGAGCTGTCATCTTCTCTTAAAGCGACCTTATAGCTGTCGCCGAGCGCGCTGATGATTACGCCTTTTCTTATCATGCGTTGCCGTCAGAATCCCAAACTGATATCAACCAGTGTGAATGCAATGTTTGAATAGTTGCTGCAATAGTATGTTCCTGTATCAAAGTCTATCTCATACTGTGCAAGCTCCGTCCTCATACCCGTTCTCGGGCTTCTGATACTTGCCGACACGGTCATCTGTCCGCTTCCCAAAACGGGTATCTGGATTGACGATCCCGCATAGTCGGCGGCGTTAATAAACAGCTGATCGCTGACTTCGGCGTTGTTTGCGGTGTTATAAAGCGTGATGTAATACGTGCTGGTCACGTTTGAAGGTATATCGACGCTTATGATAACCTGATCGGTTGTTCCGGGTATTCCGGGAATATCTATGTCACCATCGCCGATATCCTCTCCCGGAAGGACTATGTCTCCGCCCGGATCGGCTGTTATGCCTGTTCCATCCGAAACGTAAATCGTGATCACGGTTTCCCTTGTTACCGTTTCGCCGGCAACGATATTCTGAGATATTACAGTGTCCTTAGCTTCGCTCGACTCGACGTATTGAATCTTGGCTTCAAGGAACGCTGCGGAAAGTTTTTCTTCAGCCACCGCAACGGTATCGCCTACAACGCTCGGCACGGTGGTATCCTCTGTAGAGGGACCTATGCTGACGTAAACCTTTACGGTTGAGCCTTCTTCGACGGTGGAGTATGCCACGGGATCGGTCTTTACAACATATCCCGCAGTCACATCGTCGCTTTCCGTTTCAACTCTCAAAACGGAAAGGTTTTCGCGTAAGAGAGCCGCCTCGGCGGAGTTAAAGTGGTAGTTCACCACATCGGGAACGGTGACCATTCTGGTTCCCTTGCTGACTACAACCCTTATCGCGTCTCCGACCTTTACAATTCTGCCCTCGGCTTTTTCCTGCTCTACGATTATTCCGGAGGCGTACTCATCGTTATACTCTTCCGATGCGACGAGCTGTATCTGAGGATACTCTGCTCTTGCGTCGTAGTAGTTCATGCCGACGAGCTGAGGCATTGTATAGTCGTTTGAAGATGACGGAGTGGTGTGGAAGGTGCCCAAAATGACCTTTGAAACGAAGAGTGTTGCCACTATCATGACCGTGACTGTCATTGCGCAAAGCACAGGCAGAACATAGTTATGTCTTGGCTCGTCGTCATCATCGTCATCGCTGTCGTCGTAATATTCCATGTTGTTATTTACATCATTTACATCTGCGGGCTGTTCCATAGCCTTTTCCTTGCGCTTTTTATCCCGCTCTTTTTTGATGTTTGCGCCTATTTTGCTGAGCTTTTCGGCAAACAAAGACATGCCGCCCTTACTTGACGCCGAGGTCTTTCTTTTAGGCTCGTCAAAGTATCCGAAATCTATGCTCTGATCGTTTTTGAACGCCTCTATATCGACTATCATTCCCGACGCGGACTGATACCTCTTGTTCGGGTCTTTTTCCATTGCCCTCATAACTATCTCTTCTATGCCCTTATACAGCGACGAGACATAGACAGACGGTCTTACGGGTGTTTCGTTCATATGCTTCAAGGCTACCGCAACGGGCGTGTCGCCGTCAAACGGCTTTCTGCCGGTGAGCATTTCATACATCATGACTCCGACCGAGTATATGTCGCTGCGCTCGTCGGTTTTATCTCCCCTTGCCTGCTCGGGAGAAACGTAGTGAACGGAGCCCATGGTCTTTTCGTTGTTGTTGGGCACATTTTGGCGTGAAAACCTCGCTATACCGAAGTCCATCACCTTTATTGTTCCGTCCGAGAGGAGCATCACATTTTGCGGCTTTATATCACGGTGAACGATTCCGCGGTCATGAGCAAGCTGCAAAGCTCTTAAAATCTGTATGGTATAGTGAACGCACTCGCGCCACGACACAAGGCCGTTCTTCTCTATATAGTCCTTCAATGTTATTCCGTCGATATACTCCATGACTATATATTGAAGCCCGCTTTCGTAACCGACGTCGAATATCTTGACTATGTTCGGGTGAGACAAGACCGCTATTGCCTTGCTCTCATTTCTGAAGCATCTGACAAACTCCTCGTTTGAAGAAAACTCCGGCTTGAGCACCTTGACCGCTACGGTGCGGTTTTCCATGATGTCTCTTCCCTTATATACGTTGGACATTCCGCCCTCGCCGATTTTTTCTGTTATTTCGTATCGTCCGTCAAGCTTTAGACCAATCAAATTGTCCATTCATTTCACCTTGCCTTTTTTAGCTTAAACTGCAATGAGAACAGCAGTGATGTTGTCTTTGCCGCCGCGGGAGTTTGCCGCATCTATGAGTGCGGCAGCCGCCTGCTCTATCGGCTGCTTATAGGTTGTGTTGTATATCAGCTCGTCGCTCAGGTAGTTGGTAAGTCCGTCCGTGCAGACAAGCAGGTAATCTCCGCTCTTAACGTCTATTTCAAAATAATCCGGTTCCACCTCAGGCTCTACGCCCACGGCTCGGGTTATCACGTTTTTCATCTTATGATACTGCATCTGATCCTCTTCGATCAAGCCCTCTGAATGAAGATACTCCACCATTGTATGGTCAAACGTTATCTGGTTTATGCCGGAGTCGTTTATTAAGTACGCTCTTGAGTCGCCTACGCTCGCTATGCAGCACACATTGTTATGTACAAGCGCCGTCACGCAGGTAGTACCCATGCCTTCGCACTGCTTGTCCTCCACGCTTTTGTTATACACTATGGTGTTTGCCGCCGTCACTGACGATATGAGCATGGTCTTTATGCTCTTTGCCTCCATATCTGCACGGTAGGTGAGCTGCACCCGCTCATATATTGCGTTAGCGGCGATGTCGCTTGCGATGCCTCCTGCCGCCGCTCCGCCCATTCCGTCGCACACAACTGCAAAAGCCGTGTCGTCGTCGAGCATTTTGATGCGGAATTTGTCCTGATTTTCATCCCTTTGCTTTCCTATATCAGTCTTGCCGACCAAGAACAAAAAATCACCCCCGATTAAGATCTGACAAAGCCGTAGTTCGGCCGTCCGTTTGCGTATAAGTATGATTTCATCTTATATTTCATATTCCCGTCTGAGCTGTCCGCACGCCGCGTCTATATCCGAGCCAAGCGTTCTTCTGACGGTTGCGTTTACTCCAAGCTCGTTTAAAAACCCGCAAAATCTGTGCGCCGCCGCTCTGTCCGACGTAAAGCTGCGTTCTTTTATCTTGTTTACCGGTATCACGTTTACGTGAGACGGCATTCCCTTTACAAGCGACGCTATAGCCTTAGCATCCTCCTTTGAATCGTTTTCCCCGTCTATCAGGGCGTACTCAAAGGATATACGCCTTCCGGTTGCATCAAAGTAATCATAGCACGCCTTCATAAGCGAGGCTATATTATATTTGCGGTTTACGGGCATAAGCTCGCTGCGCTTTTCATCGTTTGCAGCGTGAAGTGATATGGACAACGTAATCCCCAAATCAAGCTTGGAAAGCTCATAAATTTTATCCACCAGTCCGCATGTAGAAAGGGAGACATGCCGCAGACTCATGTTTGTGCCGTTTTTGTCCGAAAGTATATTTAAGAATTTAATCACGTTGTCGAAATTGTCGAGCGGCTCCCCTATTCCCATCAGGACTATGCTTGAGACCTTTACTCCGGTTATTCTTTCCGCCTCGTAAAGCTGCAAAAGTATCTCGGATGCCAAAAGGCTTCTTTTAAATCCCGCTATCGTGGATGCGCAGAACTTACAGCCCATTTTGCATCCGACCTGTGACGACACGCAAAGCGAGTAGCCGTGTTCATAGTTCATAAGCACCGTTTCTATGTGGTTTTGATCCTCAAGCTCAAACAAAAACTTTTTAGTGTCGTCTGTTTCAGAGGACAAAACCTTTACGGCTTTAATCGAGGCTATGTGATAATTCCGAGCAAGCGTTTGCCTAAGAGCCATCGAGAGATTTGTCATTTTATCAAAGCTCTGCACTCTTTTTCGGTGCAGCCATTCAAATATCTGCGTTGCGCGAAATTTCTTTTCGCCCATTTGCGTAAGCTCGTTTTCAAGCTCCGAAAGCGGCATTGAAAGTATATCCTTAATGACAAATCACCTTTTTTCTATCTGCGTTTAAATTTTGCTATGAAGAACCCGTCCCCTCCGAACATCGAGGGAGTCATTGTGACCTTATAATCGGAAAATCCGTTCAGCTCAAACGGCTCAAACTCCGAATGCTCCTCAAGAAATCTTCCGGCAACAAGGTCGTTTTCCTCTCTTCTTATGGTGCATGTCGAGTACACAAGCGTTCCGCCTGATTTTACGTACTGCGACGAGCACCGAAGTATATCATACTGCACCGCAGGAAGTCCAGCGATTGCGTCGCGGTCGCAGTATTTTATTTCAGGTTTGCGGCGTATAACGCCGAGTCCAGAGCACGGGACGTCGCACAAAACCGCATCTGCGGCAGGTATATCCGGATTATACGCCTTTGCGTTGTTTACCATGGCCAAGACCGAGCCAAGACCGAGTCTTTTTGCACCGGATGAAATCAGTCTCACTCTGTTTTCGTGCAAATCAAAGGCAAAGACCTTGCCGCAATCCTTCATTATCTGAGCTATTGTAAACGCCTTCCCACCCGGAGCGGAGCACATATCGAGCACGGTATCCGACTCTTTAGCTCCGAGCTGCGCGGCGCATATCTGGCATGACACATCCTGAACATGAAACATCCCGCGCTTATAAGCCTCAAGCTCTTCTACGGCGCCGCATCCGAAAAGCTCGGCGCAGCTATCCGGCGCATCAAACATCCTGAGCTTTGCGCCCTGAGCTTGCAGGGATGACATTATCTCATCAATTCCGAACCTTAGAGTGTTCAGGCGCACCGTCACGGGCGGTCTGCCCACGGAGGAGCGCAGCATATCCATCATCACGTCTTCGGAATAGTCCTTTTGCCACATCCGAATGATCCACTCGGGGCAGGAATAAGCAGCGGACAGGTTTTGTATCCTGTCCTTATACTCGGGCAGCTTTTTGCCGTCCCGAATAAAAGCCCTCAAAAGAGCGTTTACGAACCCGCCCACCGATGGGTTTTTATTTGACTTTGTCAAAAGCACGCTTTCGTTTACGGCGGCGCTGTCCGGCACGCTGTCCATATACAAAAGCTGATATATGCCCATTCTCAAAACGCCTCTTACCGCGTCGGACATTTTATCCGCCGGCCTTGAAGAGTACTTTTTTATCACTGCATCAAGGGTGATTTTTCTCTCGATGACGCCGTAATAAAGGGCTGTTATAAACCTGCGGTCGACGTCCTTGAGCGCAGTGTACTTTGAAAGCGTTTTATCAAGGGCTATATTTGAGTAGCTTGAATTTTTCTCTGTTGAAACAAGCAGTTTAAGGCAAATTTCTCTCGGCGTCTGCATCAGTCTCTGCGTCGGGTGCCTGAACCGACAATCAAAAGCAATCTGAGTATGGTTGCAAGTGTGGACACCAAAGCCGCCACATATGTCATTGCTGCGGCGGAAAGCACCTTCTTAGACATTTTAAGCTCGTCATCTTCCAGAATATAATGGGATGCAAGCGTCTTGAGGGCGCGGTTGCTTGCGTTGAACTCGACGGGGAGCGTCACAGCCTGAAACACCGCCATGAGTGAATAAAGAAGCACGCCTATCATGGCAATACTGTAGTTTCCGAACAGAAGTCCGATCGCTAAGATGATAAAGCCGAATGTCGAGCCGAAGTTTGTCACCGGCACCAAAGCGGAGCGGATTTTTATGGGTGTGTACCCCTCGGCATGCTGCACGGCGTGTCCGCACTCATGCGCCGCAACGCCTATGGCGGCTACCGACTGCGAGTTATAAACCGTCTCCGAAAGGGAAACCGTCTTTGTCTTTGGGTTAAAATTGTCTGTGAGGTTTCCCGCTATCTTGACTATTGCGACATCGTACAAGCCGTTGTCGTCAAGTATCTTTCTTGCGACCTCCGCTGCGGTATATCCACGGGCGTTTTTCACCTGCGAATACTTTTTATATGTCGAGCTGACCTTGAACTGAGCATACAGTCCAAACAGCAAAGCGGGTATCAGTAGTATAATTGTATAATCAAAAAAATAATAAAATGGCAAAATCTCAACCTGCTTTCATACATAATATTTCGTTAGTTTACTTGTCATCATAATATTGCGGCAGATGCGCTCAGCAAAGTACGGTTCCCTTTGCAAGCTTGTGACCTCTCAGGTAGTCGGCAGCCGGCATTTTCTTAGAGCCTTCCGCCTGAACCAGGGTAAATCTTATTGCGCCGTCGCCGCATGCCACGGTAAAATCTGCGGGGTTTATGACCTCTCCGGGCTTGCCCTTGCAGCCGTGTTCAGACACAACTTCGCTGCGGTAAACCTTCAGCTTTTTGCCGTCTGCCATGCATGAAGCGCAGGGCCAATCGGAAAGTCCGCGTATTTTATTGTGAACGCTCATCGCATCCATGGTAAAATCTATCGGGCACATGTCTTTAGAGAGCATGGGAGCTGTGGTGGCTTTGCCGTCATCCTGCTTAATCGGCGTCAGCTCGCCCGCCTGAAGCTTTTCAAGGGTTTTTATCAAAAGCTTTGCTCCGACAAACGAAAGTCTTTCATACAGCTCGGAGGATGTTTCGTTTTTTCCGACCTCGACCTCCTCGGACAAAAGCATGTCTCCGGTGTCAAGTCCCTGTGCCATAAGCATTGTTGTCACGCCGCCTACTCTGTCTCCGTTTAAAACCGTCCACTGAATGGGCGCCGCTCCCCTGTATTTCGGCAAAAGAGAGCCGTGAACGTTTATGCAGCCGAATTTAGGCACGCCGAGCACCTGCGGCGGAAGTATTTTTCCGTATGCTACCACGACTATAAAGTCGGGAGCTATGCTTTCAAGGACGGGCAAATATGTGTCCAGCTCTTTTTTTAAAGACACCGGCTGATACACCGGCAAACCCGCTTGCAAGGCGTATTCCTTTACAGGCGAAGGCGTCAATACCTTTCCCCTGCCCTTGGGTTTATCGGTTTGGGTAAACACCGCCGAAACATCATATCCCGCCTCGCAAAGCGCTTTGAGTGACGGTATTGCGAAATCCGGCGTTCCCATGAACACTACTTTCATGCTTACTCCTCCTCTTCCTCCTCGATGGGCGCCTCTATTTTAGAGGGGAGGGTTATTCCGTCGAGATGGTTCAGCTCGTGGCAGACGCATCTTGCGAACAGGTCGCTGACTTCTCTTTCATACCAGTTGCCGAATCTGTCCTGCGCCTTAAACCTTACGGTCTTAGGGCGTGTCACGTAGCCGTATATATCGGGGTATGAAAGGCAGCCCTCTGGGCCATACTGTGTTTCGGAAGATTCATACGTTATCGTGGGGTTTACAAGTTCAATATATTCCTCTCCGACGTCTATTACGACAGCACGTCTTATTATGCCCACCTGCGGCGCTGCAAGTCCCAGTCCGTCCGCTTTGTACATGGTTTCCTTCATGTCGTCCAGAAGCTGACCGAGCTTTGCATCAAATTTTTCTACAGGCTTGCATGTTTTTAAAAGTATAGGATCACCGTCGGTGACAATCTTCCTCAGTGCCATACTATTGATACTTCCTTTCGTACTTTAAGTTTCTCCGTTTATATCTACATATACTCTTGTATTAGAAAACGTCTTATTTTTATAGGTATCGGCAAGCAGCTCAGATATAAAAGACCTGAACGCCGACGACATTCTGCACTTGATTGTGAGCGCATATTTATAGCGGTTGTTTATTCTGCCGTAGCCCGACTTTGCAGGCCCCAGAACACGCAGCGGAAACTTGGCGCTTATGTTTGCAATCTTTTGGCGCATCATTGAAACAAATTCATGCGCTGCCCTTACGGCGTCGCTCTCGATTGCCGAGCAAAAATACACTGTGCATATATCGCAAAACGGAGGATATATCAGCTCTCTTCTCAGGGCTATCTCCTGCTCGAAAAATCCCTTGTAATCCTGCTTTGCGGCAAGCGCGATGACATGATGATCCGGCACGAAAGTTTGTATATATGCCACAGCCTCGCTGTCGCCTCGTCCGCCCCTTCCGGCAACCTGAGTAAGCAGCGAAAACGTTCTTTCATAGCTTCTGAAATCGCCGGCAAAGAGTGAGCTGTCGAGCGAAATCACTCCTACAGTCGTTACGTTAGGAAAGTCAAGCCCTTTTGCAATCATCTGCGTGCCGACCATTATGTCGTATGCGCCGTTTGCAAACTCGGAAAAGCTTTCCTCGTATGCATACCTTGAATAGGTTGTGTCGGCGTCCATGCGCAATACTCTTGCAGACGGGAACAGGCTTGAAAGCTCCTCCTCGAGCTTTTGCGTTCCGATTCCGGAAAGCCTGACTCTGTCGCCGTGGCATGTCGGGCATTTGCCGTCAAAGCTTATAAAGTACCCGCAGTAGTGGCACATAAGCTTGCCGTTTGATTTATGGTATGTAAGCGGGACAAGGCAGTTTGGGCATTTTATAGGCGAGTGGCAGCTTAGGCATGTGGCGTTGGTATTATAGCCGCGCCTGTTCAGGAGCAGTATCGTCTGCTTATTTTTTTTAAGCTCCGAGCGTATTCTTCTCACCATGTCGAGGCATAGCATGCCGTCGTTGCCGTTTTCCGCTTCGGTTATCATGTCTGCAACCACTACTTGCGGCAGCTTTGTGTCGCCGTAGCGTTTTTTCAGCTCAAAAAGGCTGTATCTGCCCTTTTTCGCATAGTAATATGTCTCCAAAGAGGGCGTTGCGGACGCCATAAGCAAAACGCAGTTATGGGTAGCGCATCTTTTTATTGCAACGTCTCTTGCGTGGTATCTTGGCGAGGAGTCGGATTTATAGCTTGACTCCCCTTCTTCGTCCATTATTATAATTCCTATGTCCGTAAGCGGCGCAAAAATTGCGCTGCGGGTGCCTATGACGATTTTAGCGTCGCCACGTTTTATGCGTTTGAACTCGTCAAGCCGCTGCCCTACTGAAAGACCGGAATGTATCACTGCGACGGCGTCTCCGAAAACAGAGCAAAATCTGTTTACGGTCTGCGGCGTGAGTGATATCTCCGGAACAAGCATTATTGCGGTTTTTCCTTTGTCCAAAACATGCTTTATCAGCGACATGAATACCGCCGTTTTCCCGCTTCCGGTGACGCCGTGGAGCAAAGCTCCGGCGGGCTTTGCGGCATCGACGAGCTTGGCTATTCCTTCATATGCGGAGCTTTGCTCATCTGACAGCACGACATCCCACGCATGGGTGTTTGCGCTGCGCTCGGGAACTCTGAGCGCCTCATACCTGTACTCAATGAGCAGTCCCTTTTTTATCATGTTTGTTATGATAGTCTGAGTGACGCTTAAATAGTAGCAGGTTTCCTTTACGGACGCTGACTCGTTTTCGCTCAAAAAATCGGCTACAAGTCTTTGCTTTGGCGTAAGGCCGGCACACTTTTCCTCAAAGTCCGGAGCTAAGCGTATCATTCTGACAGTTTCGTCTGAAACCCTGCGCTTAAACTCGTCGCTCTGCTCAAGAACGCCCTTCTCTACAAGGCTTTTTATGACGTTTGCCTTTGATTTTCCGGCAGAGCTGTCTCCTAAGCAGGAGTCAAGTATAGAGTCGAACTCTTTTCTGCTCAGGCAGCCTTTAAGCATCTGATAAAGCGCGTTTTCCTCTTCGTCAAGCTCTACATCGGGCATGTGATTGGCAAGCGCGTACACGCTCTTATGGACAACCGAATAGCCCGCGGGAACTATCGTTCTGTACGCCTCAAAGTAGGTGCAAAACGTATGCTCCTTCAGCCATGAAACCATGTCCACAAGCTCGTCGTTTAAGAGCGGTTCGCGGTCTATAAGGCTTATTATCGGCTTTATGCGCTCATCCGGCTGATCCTTGTCATAAACCCTTGTCACAAGACCTATTCTTTTTGTATTGGAGCGTCCGAACGGCACGAGCACTCTCATTCCCGCTTTCAGCACTCCGTAAAGCAAATCCGGATATTTGTAGGTGTATTCCATGTCGTAGCCGTACACGGCATCCGCCAGAACAACCTTCGCAGCATGTACCGCCGCCATAGCCTCAAGCTCCCCTTTTTATAATCTCGTTCTTCTGAGCTGAGGGTCCTCTATGAGCTTGTACTCGCCGTTTGCAAACTGCTCTACAGCCGTGGCAACCGGCTTTTTATCTATTATCTCCTTCTTCTCGTACGCCTCATCAATTATCTCTCTTGCGCGCTTTGCAACAGCTATAACCAAAGAGTAAACGCTCTCGCCGTTTTTAAGTATCTGAGTGCTTGATGGTCTTAACATTTTTCCAATACTCCTTTTATCAAATCTTTGTTTTGATTTACAAGATATTTTGCCGATTTCATTATAAGCTCGAGGTCGTCAACGGCGGCGTCGAGGTCGTCGTTTACAAACACGTAGTCGTACTCTTTTGCCATGCCTATTTCTCTTTCCGCCTGCTCGACGCGCTTTTGTATGACGCTTTGGGAGTCAGTTCCCCGCTTTATGAGCCTGTGCTTAAGAGTTTCCACCGAGGGCGGGAGCATGAATATCAGCACAGCCTCCGGACACGCAGCTTTCACTTTCATTGCGCCGGCGGTCTCTATCTCAAGTATGACGTCTTTGCCCATACAAAGCTTTTCTTCTATCTTCTTTTTCGGCGTGCCGTAATAGTTTCCGCAGAACTCTGCGTATTCAAGCATGCCGCCGCTCCTGATAAGCTCCTCAAATTTTTCGGTCGTCACAAAAAAGTAGTTTACTCCGTCCGCTTCGCCCTCTCTCGGAGCGCGTGTGGTGGCGGAAATCGAGTAATATATGTCGCTGTTTCGCTTGAACAGCTCCGCTAACACCGTGCCTTTGCCGCATCCGGAAGGTGCGGAAAGCACGTAAAGAACGCCTTTATTCATCCTGTTTGTCATCTTCCTCATCGCTTTCTTTGTCAAGCCCCAAGATAAATTCCGGAGTTCTTGACGACAATATTATGTGGTCGCTCACGGTAACTATGACCGCCTTTGTCTTTTTGCCGTATGTGCAGTCTATGAGCGATCCCTTGTCCCTTGCCTCCTGTATTATCCTCTTTATCGGCGAGGAATCAGGCGAGGCAACAGCTACTACCTTGTCCGACGACACGTAGCACGAGTAGCCGATATTTATCATGTGCATCCGCTGCTTATGTTCCATCCTGTTTCCTCTCTTCAAAAATGATCAGGCTTTTTGAGCGCGCTCAGGCTTAACAAGCGCACTCGAGCCTTGTCACTCGATGTTTTGTATCTGCTCTCTTATCTTTTCAACCGTGCTCTTTAGGTCTACAACCATCTTTGTTATGGTGAGGTCTGAGCACTTTGAGCCGGTGGTGTTTATCTCACGGTTCATCTCCTGAACCAAAAAGTCAAGCTTCTTTCCTATGGGTTCATCCAGCTCCAAAAGCTCTCTAAAGGACGCCGTATGGCTCTTCAGGCGCACGGTCTCTTCATCAACCGCTGTCCTGTCCGCAAAAATGGCGGCTTCCGTAAGTATTCTTGACTCGTCTATGTTTTTGTCCTCGAGCAGCTCGGAGAGCTTTTTATACAGCCTGTCGAAGTACTCCTTAGTAACCGCAGGCGATCTTTCTTCGATTTTAGCCACGGTTTCGTCTATGTGGTCTATCTTGGTCAGCAAATCAAGCTTCAGACGCTCGCCTTCAGCCTTCCTCATCGCCAAAAAGCCGTCAAGAGCTTCTTTTGCGGTTTCGGAAACCTCGTTCCAAAGCTCGTTCTCGTCAATCTCGCTCTTCGTGACGCTGAAAACCTCCGGTATCCTGAACACCTGGCTAAGTGTGAAATCGTCATCTAAATCAAGCGTTTTGTTTGCGGTTCTGAGCGCGTCTATATAGCTTTGGGCAAGCGGCACATTAAGCTCGACTTTTACATCGCTGAATCGGCTGTTTTCAGCCGCTCCTATATTTATATACACCTCGACCTTGCCTCTGCTTATGTACTGCGAGAACAGGGGCTTGAGCTTATCCTCTATGCAGGAGTACTGGCGGGGTATTCGGGAGGAAAACTCAAAAAACTTATGATTGACAGACCTTATTTCAACAGTGATTTCGCGCATTTCAAAGGACTTTTTCGCACGTCCGTATCCGGTCATGCTTCTTGGCACGCAGCATTTCTCCTTTCGGGCATCAAGTAAAAAGCATATAAGAATCCATAGTAATCCAATATACACCGTATATTATATCACTATTGACATTATAAAGCAAGGCAAACACCTAAAAATTAAGATTACATAACGGTTACGATTTCAATTGCATACCCGCTTAATTTGTGTTATACTCATTAACACGGATTTAACAAGGCACAGTATGAAAAAGGAGTATGTATATGAACGCCTCAGCGGCTGAATTAAAGGAAAGGTTTATTAGTTTATTCAAAGACAAGATAAAGCGTGAGGGCGCGGACAAGCTTTTGGAGTACATGCAGTCGAAAAACTGCGACTTCTTCACGGCGCCCGCTTCGACAAGGTTCCACTGCTCGTATGAAGGCGGGCTTTGCGAACACAGCTTAAACGTCTACGATTGTCTTAAATCATACCTTGAGAGCGACAGAGCGACAAACGGCTTTGGGCTTCACTATTCCGAGGAGTCGGTTGCGATAGTTTCTCTGCTCCACGACATATGCAAAATCAACACATACGTTGTGAGCTTGAGAAACGTCAAAAACGACAAGACGGGTCAATGGGAAAAAGTTCCCTACTACGACTACAACGACACGCTTCCATACGGGCACGGTGAAAAGTCGGTGTACATAGTCAGCGGATTTATGCGTCTGACAAGAGAAGAGGCAATGGCCATACGCTGGCACATGGGCTTTTCCGGCGAGGAAAACGTAAAGCTCATAGGAACCGCGCTGCGAATGTATCCGCTTGCGCTCGCTTTGAGCATAGCGGACGCGGAGGCGTCAAGCTTTATTGAAAAGTAACCTTTTTAACTATTATAGCTGCGCAAAGTGAGAATCTGATGGTGAAATTATGCGAACAGGATAATATAAGCGGTTTGCATAAAGGCACATCACATCGGCGGATTGAAAAAGCGCAAGCGTCTGCCGGCACAGCTTGCAGGAGAAGCCCGACTGAAAATTCATGTCGGGCTTTTAACTTTTAATAAGACGCTGCGTCATGTACAATGGCACGGCTAATAAAAAGCAAAGAAACCTTGAATTTAAAGGGTTTGTCTTGACTTTTTCCCCTCATCATTCTATACTCATAGAGGATATAATTAGTGATGGATATTTTTATATACCAAGCTAAATCTTATTTTAAAGCATTCTTATATCCTGAAGGGAAATGTGGTGAAATCACTATGAACAGTAAAGCTCCGGATACGGATATAAAAGAAAAGCTGCTTTTTGCAAGCCCGTCAGAGGCATGCCGCCTTATGGGTTCAAGCATGCACGGCTTATCGCAGGAAGAAGCGGACAAGCGTCTTGAGCAATACGGAAAAAATGAGCTGGCGCATAAAAAGCAGGCGAGCATGTTAAGAAAACTGCTGGCAAACTTCACGAGCATGATGGCACTACTGCTATGGGCGGGAGGCGTCATGGCAATCATCTCAGGAGCAATAGAACTGGGAATTGCAATCTTCAGTGTAAACCTGATAAACGGCTTTTTCTCGTTCTTCCAGGAATTTAAGGCCGACCGAGCGACAAACGCCCTGCAAAAGATGCTGCCGGCGTATACAAGGGTAGTTCGTGACGGAAAAGAAAAGAAGATACTCGCAACCGAAATTGTGCCGGGCGATATCATGATTTTGGAGGAGGGCGACCGCATAAGCGCCGACGCAAGAATACTCCAAAGCAACGACTTCCGCGCCGACCAGTCAACGCTCACCGGTGAAAGCAACCCTATACGAAAGAGCGGCGACCCTCTGCGTGAGAAATGCACTTACCTTGAGGCTGAGAACATGGTATTTTCGGGAACGTCCGCCGCAGCCGGCACGTGCCGTGCGCTGGTGGTGTCGACCGGAATGAACAGCGAGTTCGGCAAGATTGCAAACCTGACGCAGAGCACGGAGAAAAGCCTTTCTCCCCTGCAGAAGGAATTAAATATACTGACCAAGCAAATTGCATTGATTGCTTTCAGCATAGGTCTTATCTTTTTCCTGATAGCTGTTTTCTTAGTTCAGGACCCATGGATGGAATCCTTCCTGTTCGCATTGGGAATGATAGTGGCGTTTATCCCGGAGGGACTTCTTCCGGCGGTCACACTATCTTTGGCGCTGGCCGTGCAGAAAATGGCGAAGGAGCATGCGCTCGTTAAAAAATTATCCGCTGTTGAAACGCTGGGATGCACAAATGTCATATGCTCCGACAAGACCGGAACGCTGACGCAAAACGAGATGACAGTCAACCACCTGTGGAGCCTGCGGGCGGAGCTGACTGTCAGCGGCGAGGGCTATGCACCTTCGGGAGAAATCAGGGACGGAAACACCGTAGTAACGGCGAAAAACAGCAGCGCATTAAATCTTTTGCTCAGCGGCGCAGCCCTGTGTTCTAATGCAAAGCTCATCCCTCCGGACGAAGGAAAAGAGAGATATACGGTATTGGGAGACCCGACAGAGGCGTGTCTTAATGTTGTCGCTCAAAAGGGCGGCATCGACGTAGAGGCATTGAATCAGACATATCCTCGAATCATGGAGCTGCCGTTCGACTCACGAAGAAAGCGCATGACAACCATCCATCAGCTCAGAGAGACGTTTGAGGGCAGCAACAGAATTGCGTTTGTAAAAGGAGCGCCTAAAGAGGTCATGGAGCTGTGCCAAAGATGCTACGACGGCTCATCCTCACGTCCTATGAAGGAAGAAGACCGCCGGCGCATTATGCAGGCAAACGACACATATGCAAAGGACGGACTAAGAGTTCTCGCAGTCGCCTACCGTTCTCTAAGAAGGGACGATGAGTCGCTCCCCGTCTCAATTCGTGAATATTCTCCCGAAAACATTGAAACCAATCTGACGTTCCTCGGACTTGTAGCCATGCAGGACCCGCCGCGCAGCGAGGTTAAAGAGGCTGTGCGTCTTTGCCGAAGCGCAGGCATCAAGATTATTATGATAACCGGCGACTACGGATTGACGGCTGAAAGCATCGCACGCAAAATCGGCATCATACAAAGCCCGAACGCCAGGGTTGTCTCAGGTGCGGAGCTGTCCGAAATGGATGATAACGCACTTAAAGAGGCGCTAAAGGGTGAGATTGTCTTTGCACGTATGGCTCCCGAGCAAAAATACCGCATCGTGTGTGCGCTGCAGGAAATGGGAAATATCGTCGCAGTGACGGGTGACGGCGTAAACGACTCGCCCGCTCTCAAAAAGGCCGACATAGGCATAGCGATGGGCATAACAGGAACCGACGTTGCAAAGGAAGCAGCCGACATGATTTTGAGCGACGACAACTTTGCGACGATTGTCCGTGCAATTGAGGAAGGACGAACGGTTTACAACAACATCCGAAAGTTCCTGCGGTATATATTCGACAGCAACACTCCGGAGGCTGCTGCGCCAACCTTATATCTGCTTTCCGGAGGCATGATTCCGGTACCTCTTACCGTTTTGCAGATACTCACCATTGATATAGGAACAGACATGGTTCCTGCGCTCGGTTTAGGAGCGGAGAGCGCAGAGGAAAACGTGATGAAACAGCCGCCTCGTTCCGCCAAGGAACGTCTGCTGAATAAGAACGTAGTGCTGGTGGGCTTTTTGTGGTACGGACTGCTCGGAACGCTGTTTTCCGTCGGCGGATACTTCCTTGCAAGCCTTCTCAACGGCTGGCCGGGCATTCCCCTTGCCGCCGAAGGAACACAGGGCTATGCCGAGGCAACTACAATGATGCTGGCGGGCGTCATCTTTTCACAGATAGGCATGGCGTTGAACAACCGCACCGACTATGAGTCGGTTTTCAAAAGAGGGCTGTTCAGCAACCGCTATATCAATATCGGCTTTATAATTGAGATATTGATTTTAATCGCACTTATGTATGTGCCGTTCCTGAGCGGAATCTTTAATACCGCACCCATCTCATGGATTGAATGGCTTTATTTAATCATAATTCCGTTTGCCGTGTTTGGCATTGAAGAAGCAAGAAAGAAAATACTGCGCATGCGCCGAGCTAAAAAGGAGTTGAAATCATGAAAGCATTGATTATTGGATGTGGCAAATTCGGCATACAGGTAGCTGGATACCTTGTGCGAAAAAATCACAACGTCATGGTCATAGACAGCAATCCGGAATCATTCATCGGTCTGGGCGAGGAGTTCACAGGTCAGACAATATGTGGAATCGGATATGACAAAGACGTGCTTGAGCAAGCCGGAATAGAAACGGCAGACGTAGTAATAGGCTGTACGAGCAGCGATTCGCTGAACGCAGTTGTCGCAAATATCGCAAAGAACGTATTCCACGTCCCGACGGTTATAGCACGTATGTACGATCCCATTCGTGCAAGAATGTTTGATTCAATGGGAATTTACACGGTGTCAATAACCCGCCTCGGTTTGGACAACGTCATGGAGTACCTCGAGGGAAATAAAAGCTGGCGTGTAATACGCAAACTTGGCAACGGCGTGCAGCTTGTAAAGGCACGCATACCGGTCAGCCTGGAGGGAAAGAAGTTTTCCGAGCTTGAAGTAAGTGAAAAGATAGCTTTGACAGCTGTAGAGCGTCATGGCCGGTCGTTTGTGCCGGAGAAGGAGATGCGCTGTGAGTATAACGACATCCTGTATATGTCGGTTTGTTCCGATTACTTAGAGCAAGCCAAAGACATGCTGCAGCTTTGAGCAGAAAGGGGTTGTTATTTGTGAAAGTAATTATTGTCGGAGGCGGTCAGGTCGGAGGATACATCGCCGAGCTGTTGATAGAAAACGGCAACGAAGTTGTAGTCATCGAAAACAAGGAAAGGGCGTTTTTAGCTCTTGAGAAGAACGGCTTAAAAAAGGAAAATATTCTTACCGGCGACGGAACAGATGCATTGCTGCTTGAGAAGGCAGGAATCCGCAGGTGCAATGCATTGGTATGCGCTACAGGCAACGACGAAACAAATCTTGCGGTAGCTATGATGGCGAAGTTTGAATACGATGTGCCCAAGGTTGTTGCAAGGGTCAACAATCCCAGAAACGAGTGGCTTTTCAACTCCGGAATGGGCGTTGACGTTAGGATCAATCAGGCAGACATGATCGGACATATGATTGCAGATGAGATGAACTATCAGTCAATCATGACGCTGATGCGCTTGTCCAAGGGTGATTACTCAATCGTGCGTATCCACGTTGACTACCATTCTCCCAACGCCAACAAGACAGTTGCCGAGATAAGGCTTCCCGCTCACGCTCTTCTGATTGCTATTTACGAGGACGATACCATGTACATCCCTCACGGAAAAACGGTTATCCGCCCCGGTCAGTTCATCCTGGCCTTTGCGGACGAAGAATCGGTAGAAGAGCTGAACAGGATATTCGGAGCAGAGTGCTGACAACTCTTAGCATCTTTAAATAATGCGTATGTGCTTAAATCAAGACTGCTACCACTGTAAATTAAAAAACCGAGCCGGACTTAATCCGACTCGGTTTTTTTCGGCGGAGCATGCACGCCTTTATGCCGCAGCATCCGCCGCCTCACCCTTGAACGCCTCGTTAAACTCAGCCACCGCCGACTCTATAAGCATCCTCAGCTCAAGGTCGGTTATGCTTATCCCCTTCTCGGCAAGCATTTCCGACGCCGCCTTGAGGGCTTTGTCGAGTTTTTCGTCGCCGTGAAGGTCCTTGTAAATCTGTTCGACCGCAAGGACGACTGTTTTGGCGACTGACTGCTTTGTCTTGTCGTTTACAAGCTTTGTGTAAAGCCTCTTTAAGACAATTCCTATATATCCCGCGAGCGCCGTTATCACGGCATACAAAACCGTGGTGCCATACTCCGAAATAAACTCTTTAAGCAAATCCATTTTAACGTCCCCTTCCCGTCACTCAAAATCGCTCAGGTCTATTACGTCCGGAACAAGCCTGTTCAGTCCGGCGTTTCTTATTATTTTGGCATAGTCTTTGTAGGCTATGTCCTGGTCAAGCCTGCTTGTGTATACATCCGGAAGAATGACGCTTGAAGAGTACTGCCAAATTCCATACTCGCCGTCATAATACTTCTTTATGTTTTTCTCCTCGCCCACATATGCAGCCACCCACTTGTCAAAATGCTCAAGGCGTGGCAGCTCAAATTTTGAGCCGAGCCAATAAGCGGAGCTGTAAAGCATTGTGTAGTATCCCGCATCCTCTACCTTTTGCATGAATGCAAGCGCAATGTCGGTGCGTTGGGCGTTTGAAAGTGACTTTTGGGTTTCATCCTCCATGTCATATGCCACGGGATACTCAAGCGTCTTGTCCTCTATCCACTTTAAAAAGCAGTCCGCTTCCTTTTTTGCGTCATCTTCGCTCACGGCGTAGCTGTAATGATACGCGCCAACTTTCAGCCCCGCGTCCAAAGCCGCAAGATAGTGCGATTCAAACGCCGAGTCCTTTTGCGACTCATAGCTTCCGTATCCCGCCCTCACGATGACAAATTCATATCCGAGATCCTTCAGATTTTTAAAGTTTACCTCGCCCGCCTTCTGGTGGCGGGACACATCTATCCCCTTAACAGCCATATCATTTTCCTCCCGTCATCTGGTCGTGTGCCGTTTGGTTGATATATTTGTCCAGCTTGTCTTTGACTGTCGGCACGCTGTGGTTTGCACCGAGCTGCATCAGTCCGTCTAAGCAAGCGGACAGCGCATAGCAAATCAATGCATTCTCACGCTTTAACTTTTTTATCTCTTCCGTATCGCGATTTTGTCTTAGATACCACCGGTAAAGTGCAAACACCATTCCTAAGATGCTTGCAATTGCGGTGACAACGGCAGCGGCGGCTACAATGTCCTCAGATGAAATGCGTATGGTCATTTTGAATCGTACACCTCCGGCAGCGGCGCGCACAGCTTGACAACAGAGCTTAGCCCGCTTTCGTCAAAGCTTATCTTCTGACTTGCCACTATGAACTCGCCCATGTCGCTTTGATCCTTCCATATGAGCTTTACCCTGTCTGCAACCTCAAGCGCAGGGTCGCAGCGCAGTTTCAACACGGCATTCAAGCGATAGTTTTTCGCCGCTATATAGTTATTTGCAAGCGTCTGGGCGCTTGAAGGTGTGAAGAAGTCGTTTTCCAAAAACGCCATCATGCATGCCTGATAGTAGTTTCCGCTGTTTGCGGCCGTAACTCCGGATGAATTTTCGCCCGTGACCTCGACATATTCAACCCTGTCGTTTACCGAGTACTCGGAGTATTCTATTACGTCGTCGGGCTGAATCTCCTTGACGTATCCGCTGCCCCTTGTAAGACATGATATTCGCACAACGCCGTCTCTGTTCACCCAGATTGACGAGATGTTTGCCGCCTGTGCAGCGAGCAAAAGGCAATTTTCCTGAGTGTCGATTTCGGTATACATGTCCGCGCAGAACACGGCGTTTGCCGAATAATCGTCCATGTCAAACTCGACAAACGCAGCGGCTCCGGAGCCGTAGTTTAACACCTCGCTCAGCGTCTTTACGCCGCCGGTTGTCAGACCGGTCATGAACTTTTCCATTCTCGTGACTATGTCGGAGCAGTGAACCCTCACCCCTGCCCCGCCGTTTATGCTCACCGCCTCGTCTATGAAAAAATCGCCGGTGTGTATGTATTCGCCGTTTACGGATATTTCGGTCTTGACGCTCTTGCCTGTGCAGCAGGGCAAAAGCTCGGGGTTGAAACCGCTTGCCGACGCTTCAAAGTCAAGAGTACGCTTAGGAAACTTCTCCGCGCTCACGTCAACCTCTTCGGAAATTTCAGCGCTGATTATCTCGCTTTGCGTTAAAACTATGTCATCCATAGGCGGAGCAAGCTCTATTTCGCATAGGCTTATGCCCGGATCGCCAAATCCCACAAGCAGCGATGTGGGCTGACCGAATCCGTTTGGCTTATTAAACGTCACCACTCTTGTGCCCGCCTCGGGAAAGTACCACCCTATACTCGTCTCGCTTATTTTGTACCACGTAGTCATGATATATGACGGCATGGGGCTGTCCTGCGCAAGATAGAGTTTTACATACTCCGGAGGGTAGTCCGTAGAAAAATAAAGGTAAAAGTACTTTGAATACTCGTTGCCGATAGTTTTGATTGCAACCTCTTCCGTGTCGCCGTCAAAGAGCTTTTGCGGGTCGGAATCGTCGGTAAACGCGAGGTCCGAAAGCGTGACATGCACGCCGTCGTATCGGTCCTGAGTGTCAAGCCCTACGGTTATTCTCATTCCCACTTCTCTTATATCTGATGAGGGGTTATACGAATCGGAATGTTCCTTCAATCAATCCACCCCCTGCTGCACCGCTTTAAGTGTCACGCCGTACCACTGCTCCACGCCGCTGTCGCCGTACTTAAACGCCGTGAGCTGAGGCAGCTCAAAAACAAAATCCTCCGTCACATCCTCCGACAAGCTCGGATAGCTCACCGACAGAACCGGCGACGCCTCTATCATTGAAACGAGCTTTGACAGGTCGCTCTTGCTGAGCCATCCGACGGGGATGGTCAGCGCATGCTTTATGCCTATGATGTCCATTACGGTTTTCCCTCCGGCGGTTACGGAGGTAGAGCCTATCCATGACGGCTGCAATGAAAATTCTATTTCGGACAGCAGTGTGACAGTGTCTGTTCCGTCCGATATGCTTATGCTGTTCATCTATATACCTCCTCGTTTACGCTCACGTCTGCCCGGCATGAATGTATATTTCATACGGCGGAGTTTGCGGGCTTGAAACGTCAGAGTGCGCCAAAAACGAAAACGCAAACTCGCCCTTAGAGCCGTTTGAAAGCTCAAGGTCAACGCCCGAAGTGTTGAGGGCATTTTTCAGCCTTACGGCTATGTAGCCCGCGTCCGTGCCTGATGTTACATCGGAGTAATCCGCTATCAGCCACAGGTCGCCAAAACATGCGTCGGTGAGCTTTTTCTGCGCACTTATGCATTCCGATGTGACGCTTGCCGCACCCGCAAGCTTTTTTAAAGTGTCTGCGGCTGCGCTCACCATAGTTCCGCTCAGCTTTGCCTCCCAGTAGTCGAGCCTTTTAAGTCCTGCGACGTTTTTAGGGCAGTTTTGCGACTTGTCAGCCATGTCCGTATAGTGCGGAAGTGCGCAAAATTCGGTTTTGCCTGTCGTCGCGCCCAAAATATCATCTTCGTCAAGCTCGCCGCTGTCCGTGTCAAACGCAAGTGCAAGCACTCCCGTGCCGAGCACAAGCCTTGAAAAAGTGTTTTCCGGAATCAGTGTGTATTTGCCCAAGCATTTTCCCCCTTATAAATTCAGACGTGTTCGCATTCACCCGACCAAAAACTCAAATAAGAGGTTTATCTGCCTGCCGTCAAGGTCGATATCGGTTTTGTCCGTGAGCTTTTGCGAAAACGCCTTTGTCTTTGAACGCTTTATAAGTATTCCTCCGCCGTCGCAGCCGATTATACAGCCAGACGTGCCTATTCGCTCCGAAATGAGCTTTGCAATGCTGTCCGCCCCCGACATGTCACCGCGGGTTTGATACCAGATCTGCGCATGTGCCGCAATCTCGCCGTCCCAATACCGCCCCGTCACGTCCTGATATGTCATATAGGGCAGCTCGGGCCTTTTCAAAAGCCCCGTTTCTTCATATGCGGGTATTCCGAAGGAGCTGAAAAACTCATACAGCGCAGCCTTTTGTGATTTTGTGTTCGGCATGCTCATTCACCGTCCTCCTGTCCGTCGTCGTACGGCTGAAGTTCTTTGGCGACATACTGCCTGAAGCTGAAGCTTGCGCAGCTCGGGGCAGCCATGCTTGCCATGGCGGATATTCTATACACCTTGCCGCTGTCAAGCCTCTTTATAAGCGCATAGTGCGGCAGTATTACATCCGCCGGAACGGTCACCGTGTAGGTATCCTGAGGGATTCTTCCGTCTGCGCTTTGAGAGTCGGCGGAGCTTTTTAAGACAAAAGCAGCGTCAAACTCCCTGCCGGGCGAATAGCTGCTTAGTATGTTTCCCTCTTCGTCCCTTGTCTGCGTTTTTACAACCTCGCACGCTTTGACGGACATAAGCTCTACGAGGCTTTTGCCCGCCGAATTCATATCTTCCTCCAAAGGTCAAGCTGCGTCCGAAACGCCCTCTGCCACGGAACGCCCTGCCCGTCCTCGTTTGAAAGTCTGGTATAAGAGTATCCCCCGAAGCTCTCGCTTATGTACGGAGACGGGTCAGAGCCTTCTTCGGCGCAGTACTGCTCTATATCCTCGACAAGCTCCAAAAACTCCTTCGGCACTGCCATTACGCTTACCGAGCCGCAAAAAGTCTCATCCGAAAGATCCTGCGCAGGATGAGTGTGAACGCCGTCATTTTTGCGGCTGCCTCTTATCAGATACATGTCGCCGCCGCTCAAAAAATCAGATGGCGAAAGCGAGCCGTTTTCAATCGTATACTCGCCCTCCACCGTCCGGTATTCAAAAAAGTTTCTTATATGCTTGCATATTGTGTTAATCATATCTTGCCTTTCGCTAAACAATCGAAGCGAGGCGCACAGGCAGCAGCTGACTCAAACACTTTCGTAATCCGATCGACTTTCAGGCGCCTGCCGCCTCCTTCGCTCAGCTAAATATCAAAAATTAAATCAGATTAAAACTTGCACTTGATGGCGGCAATCTGCTTGCCGTCAGTCACCTTTGCGCCGTAAACGTGCAGTCCCTTTACGGCGTCCGCAAATCTCTTTTCGGGGCGGTATGCTCCGGTTTCGACTATCTGCTCGGCAAAGGTGCACGCACTTCTGACCTGTGCGGTGATGGTGTACGTTCCGGAAGAGTTTACGCAGTTGTTGGACTCGTAAATTTCAAATCCCGCAACACTTCCTATGTAGCCGTTTCTCACCGCCTGCTCGCTCATTGCTCCGCCGTTGCCTGTAAATCTTGCATCCTGGAGCAAAAGCGCATACGCCTCGGGCGGAATTACAAGCGTTCTGCCCTCGGTGGGTACGTTCTGCTTGTCCATAAGGAGCCTCAGATTTACGATGTTCTCATAAATATTGTCCTTTGTAAGGGTCACTGCCGTAGACGAGCCGATAATGTTTTCGGAGTCCACGCCGTCGGCAAGCACGCCTAAGATGTATGCGTCCGCTATGTCGTTTAAGGCATACGCGCTTCTCAGCATCGCCTTGTCCATGATGTCGCCCGCAGCCTGAGCCGCATCGACGTCGTCTATCTGGAAGTTGAAGTACTTTGCTTGAGATATCGTGAGCGTCTGGTCGGTTGTGGAAAGCGTCTCCGGATCGGCGATGTTTGTGTTTCTTGTGTAATCCTTGACGGTGACGTTGCCGATTGAGTTGATGTGGACGGTGTCGCCCTGCTTTTTGATTTCGCCTTCGTAGTCTCTGTTGACCAAATTTGCGGCAACGTGAGTCTTTTCGAGGGCATTAAGAAGCCTTGCGCTCCAAAGCTCCGGTATAAATGTTGTAACTGCCATGTGTAAATTGTCCTTTCTTTTCAGTTATTCGGCGGAAGTCATTCCCGCGTGCCTATTGATCTTATGATCGCGGCGTAGTTGTCGTTGATTTCCCTGAGGGACATTTTTCTTATGTCGTCTCTTGTGAAAATCCTTTCTGTTGTTTTGACAGGAGGCGTTGCAGTCTCTGCTCCCGTGGTGGTCACTTTTGGTATGAACGCCGCCCAGTTTCTTTGTATGCTGTCCTTTGCAGCATCGGCGTTTAAAACCTCGCCGCTTTGGTCAAGCTCCACGCCGTCAAGGTCTGTGACTTTAAGTATCGAATCTACGCAGTCGTCTATGACTCCGCAGGCGGTGAGCAGCTTTTTATACGCCTGCTCCTTTCTGCGCTTTACGGCATCAGCCTCGACTCCGAGCCTGTATGAATCAAAGCTGTTTTTAAGCTCCTCATACTTTGACTTGTAGTCCTCAGACAGCTCGCTTTTTGCGGCGCTCAGCTCCTCTTCCACAGAAGCTAAGCGTTCCGAATCGGTTTTAAACTTTTTAAGCGCATCCACCGTTTCGGAATGTGCCATGATAATTTTTTCGATGTTATCCTCCTGTATGCCCATTTCCTTGAGCATCTTTCTTGTAAGCGCCATAGTTTCTCCTTTCAATTATCCTGTTTTCATGGGGCGGGTTTCTTTGCGCCCCGTGCAAATATATATTTCACACCCGAAAGTGCAGCGAGTTTTTCGGGATGCAAAATATCAAATCATTTTACCGGCCCTATCATGCGTCGCCGGATGATTCAGCAGCAGCCCGCTCGGCGTCCGAGGACCCAAGGTGCTCTATTATTCTTTGGGCGTCCTCATCGCTCAGCTCAAGCGCCTGCGCGCAAAGCCTTATGATAGTTTCGTCGTCAAACACGCCTTTGAGCATCAGCGCGGTTGACACCTTCGTCTGAACCGTTCTCGCCTTTTCAAGCTCGTTTACTATGCTGTCGCGCTTGAAGGTGCATCTGTCATCTATCTCTAAAAGCGCTAAGAGCTTGCCGACAAACTCCAAAACGCATGACTCGAGCAGGTTTGAATACAGGTTCATAGGCTCGTATGCTGCCTTTATTGCGGTGGCTGTGCTCGATCCGCCGGAAATCATGCTGTTGTTGAGCACCATGAAATCACGGTACATCTCCGTCTCAAGTCTTGTGAGCATAGCTTCTCTGCTTTCGTACGGAACATCTGTCGTATGTGCCTCGGCTTTTGCCCCGTCGTCATCCACAACCGCCGCCTTGACGGTTTTCATGTGCTCGACAAACTTAGCAAGGTCTATATCATCCATTCCGCCGGCGTTTGAAATTGTCCAGTATATCATGGATGCGTCGTCTATGTCGTTTGCAAACCCCGATTCTATCAGGTCGTAACAGTCAATCTGCCTTCTGAATCCGACTATGCTTGACTGCCTGCGAGGCGAATAGAGCGGTATTATGGGGAACCCGGGATAGTTTTCGCCCTCGTAGCAGCTCCTGCCGTCTATGCCCGTGACGATGACGTTTTGCTTGTATGCCCTCTTGGGGCACATAACCTCCGGCTTTGAGCCGTCCTTTCTTTGTATGTACTCCGTGTAACCGTCCGACTCATAAAGCGTCAGGCGCAGCGGCTTGTCGCTGTCTATCTGCCAAAAGCGTATTCCGGCTGCCAAAGCTCCGTTTTCCTCATCGTAAAGCGGCATAAACTCCGTTATTCCGAACACCTCAAGCTTGTTGTAGTTCATGAATCCGAAGGACACTCCGCCGTTCAGCGCTTTTGTCAGCGCAAGCTGAAGCTTTAAGTCAAATTCATCCCCGCCGAGGCGCTTTTTAGTGCTCGGGTTGTCAAACAGCGCGCCGTTTCCCAATAGGTACTGCACCGTCTGGGTGACAAATCTGAAGTAGACGTTTGATGCGAGCTTGTAATTTGCGGAGTAGTTGTCCGGTACAGCCCTGCCAGATATCGTGTACAAAAGCTTTTGGTATCTTGTGATTGTAGGGTTTTCGTTTCTCCAGTATGCAAGCGCCTCTGCGGCGGTTCTGTACTCCGGCGAAAGCCTGTGCTCATACACGGCCTCCGTCAGAAAGTCTAAAAGCTTATTCTCGTCGCCATGCACCGCCAAAAGATCCTGAAACGTTTTCATATTCTCATCCTTTCTTTATTGCAGCTATTCAAAAATGCTGCGGTATTCTTTCTTTCTCCTTGCCATGACTGTGCTGCAAAAGTATCGTATGTCGTCCATGGCGTGGTCGTTTTCCTTTATCACCTTGTCTTTGTCCGCTTTGTCGTCCCAGCGGTACAAAGAAAACTCCCTGAGGGCGTTTTCACAGCCGCAGTATATTTTGAGCTTTCCGCTCTTTAAATAGCCCGCGGTAAGCCTTATCCCGCTCATAACGTCGTTGTCGGCCTTCTTGACCCGAAACCGCCCGCGCCTTTTTATAAGGGTTATAAACGACGCGGCGGACGGGTCAACAACAACCGCTCTTATCTGATAGCCGTCGCACAGCCTCTCGAGGGCATCATAGTATTCCTCGTCGGTGAGCTGCACGCCGCTTTCCCTTCCGTCATGATAGTACTCGGCGATTCTGTATCCCGTGTCTCCGTTTACGCACCACAGCCCCAGAGAAAACGGGTTCATCGTGCCGTAGTCGCAGGAAACGTAATACTCGCCGTGATCGGGATATTTATCCACTACGCTTTCTTCAGGCAGGTCGTATACAAGTCCCTGAGCCGCCGTCCACTTTCCGAGTATGTACCTGTCGTAAAACGTGCCGGAGTATATGCTCTTGTACCTTTGTATGGTCTTTTCGGAAAGCGACGGGTTGTCCTCTAAGCAAAAATGCAGATACAAGGCGTTCTTTTGCTCATGCCCGAGTATCCACTCACGGTAAAACCAGTGCATGGGTGAATCGGGGTTGCAGCTGAACCAAAGCTTTGAACCCTCTTCAGAGCATCTTGCTATTGCCTGAAGTACGAACGACTTAGGCATGAGCGCCACCTCGTCAAGCATGACCCCGCAAAAAGTTCTTCCCTGTATCAAAGAAAAGCTCGATTCGTCCTTGCCGCCGAACACTTCAAAGGTGTTTTTTACTCCTTTGCGGGATATCTCAAGAACCTTTTCGCTCTTTCTCCACTTTATCCGATACCTCTTTTTGGCATAGCTCATGGACATGTAGGGCAAAACCACGTTTTTTATCGCAGAGTCTATTGTCTTTGCGCATATGCCGAAACGCTTGTCCGAAAACTGCCTCATCGCCCAGTCGATAAACGCCACAGTCATTATACGTGTCTTTCCGGAGCGAATCGCTCCGTCGCATATGAGCGCGTCATAGTCGGAGTATGAAAAAGCAAGTATTCTTTTTTGCTTTTCGCTTATCATAAGATTCTCTCCTTTTAACATGTGTTGCACCTTTATCAGGTGTTGTACTCATCGGACTGCTCGTCCGCCTTTGAATCGTTTAAGCTCCTGCCAAGCTCCATAAGGCTCTCGCTGAGCGGATCCGTTTCAAAATCGTCGTCGCTGTCGCCCGACAATGCAAACTTCTCAAACAGCGTTGACATTGCACTCGCTATCTGAGGCAAGGTCGCCGATTGAAGTTTTTCATCGTCGTTCAAAAGCGACAGGCACTTGTTAATTATCCCGTATATCAGCTCCTGCTTTTGCTGCAGATAAATCTGAGAGCTTTGCGGGGCGTTTCCCCTCATCGCCTCAAGCACGTCCTTTAATATAGGATTTTCGCTCACCACCTTCTTGACCGTTGCGGGCGACACTCCGAATTTTCCGGCGGTCGCCCTGTAGCTTCGGCTTTGCATGTAGTCGAGCAAAATCTTTGCTTTCCGGCTGTCACTAAGCATCCAAACACATCCCCCCTAAACGATTATTTGTCCCAAAAGCTGACCCCGTCGCACAGGTCGTTAGCGCCGTATACCTGCGACAGGTACATAAGCTCCTCGCGCGAAAACCACTTTCCTAAGAGCAGCCTGAAAAAGTCAAGAGCAGTCCTCTTGCAGTCGTCGCACAATTCAAAATCACATTTGTCAGGATTGCACTCAAGCGTTGCGGAGCATATTGCGCACCGCCTTTCCCTGTTAAAATGCGTGAAGTCGCAGTCGGGACACGCCTGCCACCGCTCAAGCACTCCGCAAAGATGCGTAGGGTTGTCTGACACAACTGCCGGCTCGTCAAACACCGCATGGCATCTTTGGCAAACATACCTGCCGCCGTCACATTCTTTATTAATCATAAAACACACCTCCCTGTTGATCGCGCACATGCGCCAAAAAACAAAACAAAAATAAAACGCACGCATGAAACCCGATAGTTTTATGCTTGCGAAAAGGCAGATTTTAGACGAACATATGTTCTTTAATTTCTATAATACTCGCGATTTTTTAAAATGCAACAGGCAATTTTGCATCTGTACAATCGGACGTACAATACGTTTCGCGCAGGGAAACGAAAGTGTCAAAAGCGAGCGTAAGCATGCACACAAAGCAAAAAAATCCGCCCGCACACTCATAAAATCAAGTGTACGAACGGATATTTTCATTGATATTAAGTGTACGAACGGGTATTTTACATCGGTATTTAATTTTCGAGCGCCGGTTACGCCTTTTTTCGCCGCTTAAATATTTTACTTCTGAAGAGTATGACGTTCATGGCAGCAAAGAAGATTATAAGTATAATCAGCGTCAGAACCGGCTTTACGGGAGCTAAGGTTGCAAGAAGCATCATCGGGAAGCCGAACACGATTGCGGGGAAGTTTTGATACACCAGATTGTCCAGCGCGGGAGTTTTAAACTCGCCGTCTATCTCGCGCAAAAGTATAACGCCGGTGCTTGCGGTTCCGGTGAGCATTCCGTACATGGTCAAAAACTGCTCTTCGGTATACTCCGGGAAGAGTGTTTTGGCGACAAAGTAGTTATACACGTATGTTATCACCAGACCCACAACGCCCATTATGAGTATGATGCCCCAGTAGTCCTTGAGTATGCTCAAGCGTATTGCCGCTATTCCCGCGACAACCATTATATCAAAGAAGAAGTTGCTCGCCCTCGTCATGAGGAAGCTGTTTGTGTACTCTTTTTTGATTATCTTCGCTTTCTTGAGCAGGTTCATCGCCAGTTTCATAAGCGTAGCCGTCAGAACGCCTATTAAGAAGTTAAATCCGAATATGACAGACTTCATGCTCGGTATCAGCGCGCCGAGTCCCATCATCAAAAGGTATGCAAGCAGGTATGCAACCGCAATAAGCGCAATCTGAATTGTGAGCTTGTCTATGCTCTCCTGCATGGGTATCTCGTTGTCCGACTGTATTTCCTCGGAGCGGATAGCCTTTTCATCCACATGGCATATTTTCAGCTTTCCGCGCCTTTTTTGAATGTTGAGGTGAATGACTCCGCCTATGCTTGCGCTTAAAAATCCGAGAGCTGCAATGGTGAGTCCGAAGCTTTTTCCGCCGACAAATCCGAAATCGTTTTCAAATATTCCGCCATAGTTCAGAGCCTGTCCGGAGCCTTGACCGTATCCGAACGGCAGGAGTATTCCCGCCGCGGGGAAAAATCCCGTGACAACCATAGCCGCAACGATCGATATCGCAAGTCCGAATATTCCCTGAAGAAGATATGTAGAAACCGTAGTCACGCCGGTATTAAATATCTCCGTAGTGCGCTTTTTAGTCATCTTTCCCCTTGCCGGCTTAAAGGACGATGCAATAAATCCAAGTGCAAGAGTATGATACGTTATAAGCTCGAGGTCGGTGGTGCCGTTTCCGCCGAAGAACTCCGTGTTGAACATTTCGTCGCCCGTGGCAAGCTTATATATGCTCGACACCAAAATGAGAATGCCTCCGCCCAAAACCGACGCGGGTATCAGGGATGCCTGAAGAAAATGTATCGACTTCTTCAAAACATTTGCCGCAAGTAAGCTCAAAAGCAGAACGGCAATGAGATTAAAGTTCCCCCAAACACTAAAGTCCCAAAAATTTTCCATTCATATCACCTTTCCTTACGTCTTTTCTGCAATAGTAGATGTTCACATATTTAAGAGCGTTAAATCTCTTTCCGCCTTTAAGCTGATAAAGGTCCTTGCCGTGATAAATGTTGAGCTTGTTTCGTCCGAGGACAGTGACGGCGCTCACCTCGTCAAACGAGAGTATCATTTTTTCTAATCCTTCGCCGCTTATGATTATTTTGTCGCCGTACAGTTCAACCGATGCATTTTCGCAAAGCCGTTCCTTGCGCTTGTAAACTATGACTTTTGAGAGGTTTGCGGTGTCCTTATAAATCGGGCTGTCGATATATTTGTCAAGATCAAGTTTGCGGACAAATTCCTCCTGATAATCGTACCACCCGCCGACAAATTCAAACGGGAAATCAAACCCCACGCCGCTCAGCCGCTTGTCGGTGCCGTAACGGATCTTTCTGCCGCACTTTTTGCACTCTATTTCACAGCCGCAGCTTTCAAATTCGGACAATCCGCAGTACGGGCAGACATACATCGCGCGTTCGAGATACTGTGCAAGCTCCGCAGACTTATACGTGCCGTCCGCCTTTGCCTCATCCACCCAAAGGGTGGTTTCTATCTCGGAAAGAAGCTCCTGCTTGCTCATTTTCTCATATTCCTGCGGCTCTATTACCCTTGCAACGCCGACGCGCATACTTCCCTTGCGCACAACATCGCTCCACCTCGGCTGCACGCCGTATCCGCCTTCTATGCGCACAAGCGCTATCGGCAATTTAAGGTGCATCGCCAAAGACGCTATCGCCGGATTCATATATCCGGTTCTTCCACTGTAGGTTCTGTTGCCCTCGGGGGCTATGGCTATTGTTCCGCCATCTTTTGCAACCCTTGCGCACGCTAAAACAGCCGAGACGTCCGCGGTCTGTTTCTTTATCGGAATTGGCGCCACAAGCCACCTCAAAAGAGACGAAACCCACCCGTTTGAAAACAAATCCTCGCTTGCAACGTAGTAAACCGCGCCTTTAAAGGTCATTCCGATAAAGAACTGGTCAAAAGCCGTTTGGTGGTTCATCAAAATAAGGTACGGCCTTTTGCCCTGCTCCTTAAAACGCTCGACATGTATTCCGTATTTGATTTTTGCATAGGGACTCAGCACCGCATAGGCAATATTTCTCACAACTCTGTGGCGGTACTTTATCCATCGTTTTTTTCCTTTGGAACTTCCCATCTTAAAACATCGCTCCACTTTTAATGAAACGCTTTCAAAAGCATTTCTTCTATCAACTTAATGTCTTTTTCTTATATAGTATCATATCATTACACTTCACACAAGAGTAAAAGAAGGTTTATCGGCAAACGATATATAAAGTCCGTGTTAAATTTTACAGGCAACCGCACAAAAAGCCCGCCGGCAGGGTTTTATACTCTGCCGGCGGATGTTTTACTGCGCCTTATTCTTTTTCTTTTTTACAGCGAAGTATGCTGCGATTGCTGCGACCAGAACAACCGCTACAGCAGCCAAAGCTATGATTGCCGCCACCGGCATAGATCCGCTGTCAGATGATTGCCGGTTATCGTCCGGCGAGGACGGATGAGAAGACGTAAGCTCCTCTATCGCCGTGTTAAGAGCAGCCGCCGCGCTGTCCACATCCTCCTGCTGCATTCTCCTTGTGTTCAGGCAGTCCACAGCCGCAAATGTGGTGTCTGTAAACTCGGGGGCAAGCGATAAGTCGTACTTGTCCGATGCATCCTCGTCATACACTACCTCCAAAGCGCCTACTATTGCGTCTTTTAAGGCGCTCAGGTCCCTCTCGGCGTACATTGTAAGCTCGCCCGCTGCTTCGTTAAGCTCTTCAACCGCCGCATCTATTTCATCCTGGGTGTAGCCGGGCGTGCCTATGATAGTCTTAGCATCCTCCAAAGCACTTCTGAATCTGACCCATCCGCCTGAGTAGTCGTCCTCGTTTAAGGTCTGATACTCTTCAACTGCGCTTACAAGTGCGCTGCGATCCTCAGAGCTGTCCGAAAAATCGGTGTAGTACTGCACGCAGTCTATTCCGAACACGCCTGTAGGCTCAATTCTTATGGTGTGCTCCGCATACTCAAGCTCTCCCGAGTCAAAGACCTCTTCATAGGAGTCCTGCGCAGCATACGTTGACACCTCGCTTATAAGCTCGCCGTCTATGTATATCTTCGCGCCGACTTTGCTTCCGTCCTTTTTGGCTATGACCTTGACGCGTGAGCCGGTAAAGCTCGTCTCGATCCATGAGCCGTTATACGTTCCCGCATCGACGTAAAGCTCATATCCTGTTGCGGTTTGGGGCGCATCCCACTCTGCCCAGCCGCTTGATTTAGTGAGCATGTCGCCGGTTATATTCGCCCAGTATCCCGTAGGCACGGCAACCTGAGCGGGCTGATATTTGTCCTTTTCGGGGTCGCCCGTCACCCTTGAAGCAGTGACCTCATCGCACACGGTTGAAAGGGTGTCTTTGTTCCACGCTATGAAGCTTGTATAGCTGCCTACCTCCGCATCAGAGGGTATGTCCATGCTTATACGCATTATGCCCTTGCCGTTTCTTTGTATGCTTAGCTCGCCGTACTCAGCGGTGTTAATAGAGCCGTCGGCGTTATAAAGAGTGAGCATTCCCGCTATGTTCACAGCCTCGGTTGAAACGCCGTTAAAGTCTATCTCTGCCTCGTAGGTCTGACCTGCAACTATGGTTTCCGTTCCGGCAAAGTATGAAGCCTCGATTGTTTCGGGATCTTTGCTTATGTCTCTTATTGCACCTATCAGCTTAGCGTCCGCCCAATCGACATAGACGTTTGAGTTGTTTCCCGACACCGAGAGCTGAAGCTGCTTTACATCCTTTATGCTCAGGTCTATGTCAAACGACTCGTTTTTGTTGTCTATGTCCTTTTCGTACATAAGCTGACCGTCACCGTACACTCTTACGGTTACCTGAGCCTCTGTGGGCGTGCCGCTGTCAACTCCCACGGTGCATCTAAACCTTGCATATCCCGCTGCATCGCCCTCAAGGTCAAACACAATATCGGAATCGGCGGCCGTTCCTATGCCCTTTTGATATGTTGTGCTGTCCACTCTGAGCGTGTCGCCGTCATATGCCGCATCCTGCTGCGCTTTTGCGTCCTGCGGTATGCCGAGGTCGGATAAGTACATGTATCCTGTCTTGAATCCGTCAGGCTCCGAGCGTATGCCGTACAGCTCTATTTCGGCAAGGTTTGCATACTCGTCCTCCGGAACATCGGTAAACTCTATGCGCAAAAATCTCATGTACTCGCCGTAGAACGTCTCCTCTACCGGTCTTGTCTTTATCGTCTCGCCGTCGTAAGAAACAAGCGTCTTCCACTCCGGTTCGTCGAGGTTAAGCTCCTTATAAGAAATCGTGTACGGATATACCGTGCCGTTAAAGCTGAGCTTTGCTTTATACAGGCTCATTCCGCCGTGCTCAAGCTCTATTCTCAGATACTGTCCCGAACCCGGCTCATCAGCAACCCATTCTGTAGTGAGGTCGCCGTCAAGGATGTTGAGTCTCGACTCGGTTCCGCTGCTTGCGGTCATGGGAACGTTGTAGTAGTTTATGTATGCATACGGTTCCGCTTCTTCAATGGGGTTGGGGACGTTTCCTCCGCTCATAAAGCTGCCGTACATAGTCGAGATATCCGGCTCAACTCTGCCCTCTTCGCCGGTTGTGGTTATCTGTATCTCGGCAGACTCAAGACCATCGGCTGACGCCCTTATCGTCGTGACTCCGGGATAGTATGAGCGGAACTCGATTGCGCACTTTCCGTCTCTCATGCTGTCGCCCGGCACAAACTCCATCGTCTTTCCCGTCGGGAATATTCCCGGGCCTTCTATTACCTCGAGTGTGATCGCAATCTCATCGTTCAGCCACGTTCCGTTGTCGTCCTCGACAGTCACTATAAGATGCGTATCCTGCGTGCCGTCATCGGTAATTGTTTCGTCGGATGCCTCTATTGAAAGCCTTGTCGCAGTGCCTTCGCTCGACTGCTCCGGCTCAACGCCGGTGTTTCTGTAGCGGTAGTAGTACCACTGCTGCAAGGGAAGTCTGTAGTAATCTATAATTCCCATGTCGCCGTAGGAGCGGGAAAGAATAGATCCATGGTGGAATGCGCACCACAGCGCCTGTCCGGAGCGCCACTCATATTCTATCGGGTCGCCGTTTTCATCCACCATTACGCTTCCCCAGAACGCCGAAAATTCGCCCGGTCTGTTTTGGGTGTGGGTGCTGTACTCCGAAACCATGTTGGGCACGCCGGGATCCTGATATTCGGGCATTTCCGCGCCGTCGCCGTTATAACCCGCTATATCGACGTTTTCAAGCTTGTCGTATCCTCCGCGCTGAGTTCCGCCCATGGCAGTCGGGCGTGTGGGGTCAAGCTCCTTAGCATATGCAGCCATCTTGCTGATCAGCGCCTTTTTGAGGTCGTGGTTGTCGCCGAAGAACTGCTCGTTGCCCATGCTCCAAACTATTATTGAAGGGTGGTTTCGGTTTATTCTTATCATCTCGTACAGCATATCCATGCAGCTCTGCTCAAACGCCTCCTGCTCGCCGTTTGAGTTGACGGTGGGATACCCGTCCGCCAGATAATCGTCAGATGTGCCGTTTTGAGTTCCCTCTCCCCATGCAGACGTTGACCAGAAGCATGCCTCGCTCCAAAACAGTATTCCCATCTCGTCACACGCCTCCGCGTATGCGGGTGAGTGAGGATAGTGAGAGCCTCTTATAAAGTTAAAGCCCGCTTCCTTTATCATTGCAACGTCTCTTTTAAGCGCCGCGGTTGTGACTGCGTTTGCCCATCCCGCGTGATCCTGATGCGCGTTTACTCCGTCTATCCACAGATGCTCGCCGTTGAGGAAGAAGCCCTCATCGCTCGTCCACTCAAACCATCTGAAGCCGAGCGGCGACTCAAACTGATCCACGCACACTCCGTCCACATAAACATATGTTAGCACTTTGTACATGTAGGGATCGTCAACGCTCCAAAGATGCGGGTTTTCAAGCATTTCGCTCGTGTCGTCAAAGTTATACATCTCGCCCGCCGCAAGGGTTCTCTGCGAAGATTCTATGCTCAAAACTTCCTTGTCGTCGGCGTCGTATACATAGCTTATCACCTTGACGTTCTTATCTGAGCTGCTGTCGTTTTGAACCTCAACCTGCATTCTGACGTTTGCCTCTTCTGCCGATACATCAGGCGTCTGCACGAATGTTCCGTACCACGTCACATGCACGGGGCTTGTCACCACAAGGTTTACGTCGCGGTAAATTCCGCCGGTAAACATATGCTCACCGGATCTCGGAGCCAATGTGGGATCCCAGATGTTGTTTACTCTCACCGCCACGACGTTTTCGCCCTGATTTACATAATCGGTTATGTCAAACTCAAATCCGGTGTATCCTCCGCGGTGGGTGCCGACATATTCGCCGTTTACGTACAGCTCAGCGGTGTGAAACACTCCGTCAAAGTCCAAAAACAGCCTCTTGCCTTCCCATTCCTGACCCACCGTGAACGTCTTACGGTACCAGCCGTATCCGGTGTAATGCGACTCCTCCTGCCAATACGGGATGCTGAAATCATGCGGCAGACCGACATTGTACCAGTATGTATCGTCGAAGTCGGCAGCCTGTGCCCCCTCTACATCCTGTCTGATAAATTTCCAATCCTGATTAAATATAATCTCCTGTCTTTCAAACTCTTCCATGATATCCTCACTGTTTGTTTGTGCATTGACGGACAGCGCCGCCGCAGGCAAAGCTCCCGCCACCATCGAAGCAATCAACACGCCCGACAGAACAGATTTAAAGAGCTTGCTCTTAAAAATACTTTTTAACTTTTTCATCTTTTGAAATATCGCCTCCTGTTACCTCATCGGCATAAGCCGATACCGCGCAGCATGCAGTGCCAAGCGCGCACCTTTGCAAACCGCACATAACGTGTATGTGCAAATTGTTCAAGTAAAATGCCCCTTAGTTTCTCCTCCTTCAACAAATAATGTTCCGAGTAATCGCAAGCTGTCTCTACCCTTCCCTCCTTTATTAAACCAAATGCGATTTTATGAAATAACGAGATTTTAAAAAACTAAATCTTTGGGCGTTTTGCCGCGTCTGATATGCAATATGCTTCCATTATGTATAGAGCCTGGCGTATGACTGAAGACGAAGCAAACGCATATTAGAAAAAACGCCCATAAGCTTGCTGCAAAAATGCCCCAATGCTCTTCACATCCGGCGTACTTATTAAAATTATGAGCGTGATTTTTTAAATGTGCAGTTTGAGTTTAAAATATTCGCATAGATATTTTATAAACCTGCGCAAAAACTCACGTATAACGCCGAAACACCGCTGTTTTCTTTTAATTTATACTATACCACACAAACTCATTATGTCAATAATTTTTTTATATTTTCTTATGCGCTGCGGAAATATTAAATGCCGTCGCGATTTGCGGCGGCAAAATAAATGCGCTGTCATGCATAGTCAGCGACGGGCAGTCCGCGCCGCACGCGTTTTAAGGGCGACCGGATGTGCAAGTGTGCATGTAATTACAGATACATCCATAGAAAATAAATAAGCAGAAAATCATAAAAAAGTGCTTGCATTTTTGCAAGGCATCTGTTATAATATTTCACGTTGCCGATGCTTCACGGAGAAGTCGCCTAGCCCGGTTTATGGCGCACGACTGGAACTCGTGTATGGGTTGATAGCTCATCGAGGGTTCGAATCCCTCCTTCTCCGCCAAATAGCCCCAGCCACAATATAGTGGTTGGGGATATTTCTTTTTCTGCATATACAGGCCGGCTTGCCGCCGCATGCGCTTGGTTGTGACTTTTTGTGCGTTTGTGCCGTGCACCGTGTGCCGTGTGCCGTGTGCCGTGCGCCGTGTGCTGTGCGCTGTGCCGGCTTTTGCTCTTTTAAAGAAACTGCCTTACGTTTAGGGCAAGGTCCTGCTCAATGTTGATAAGGCGCTTTGTTATATCCTTTGAGCGTTCGTCGGCCGCCTTATATTTATTGAGGTACTTGTTTAAGGATTTGACGCCCATGTTGCAGCCGTCTGTGATTAGATCGGCTATGGTGTGGTCGGAATCGTTTACGGCAAGCTTGACGTTTGTCTTGACCCACGACATGCCTTTAGCCATGGGGCTTGGTTCCTTTCCGCTGTCCTTGAACTCATGGAGCATGTTTTCTATTTCGTTCTCAAGCTCCTCATGCTTTCCCTTGCACTCTATCAGGCATTTGCCGAAGTCGCTGTCGCTGACGTATTCAAGAACATCGTTTATAGACGACACTCCCATCTGTATGCCTGCGTCGCACTCTCTTAAAAGCTTAATTGTATCCTGCTCTATCATCTTGTTATCCTCCTTTTGCGGTGCTTTGCAAATAGTATCGACGAAGGAGCTTGTTTTATGCATAAAAAGTCCCTGCCCAAAGCGTATCGCGAGGTTGCGCTTTGAGCAGGGTTTTATAGAGCAGGAATTTATATTGCAGATTTATCCGAAGAACTTGGGCAAGCCGTTGTAAACGATTCTGTAAATGGTGTTTGCGTCATGCCATCCGCCTTCACGTATGCAGTAGTAAAGGTTTCCGTCCTTGAAGTTGTCGCAGTACACAAATACATCGTCGAGCTTCTTCATTTCCTCTATCATAGGAGTCATGTTCGGGTACGCCATATCGTTTGTGCCTGTTCCGCAATAGATATAAAAGTCATCCTTTGTATATCCGTAGTCGAGAACTATCTGACGCATGTATTCCGCAGTTTCAACGGGCTTATTGAGTCCGCCGGTGTTCTCCACGCACCAGCTGTCGCCGCTTATGGGCATGAAGTATCCGACTTCGTCAAGAGCATACTCAAACACCCACCACGTGCATGCGGAACCCATTGAAAATCCGCCGAATGCGCGGTGCATTCTCGAAGCTTTAAGCCCCGACTTCTTTACGTTTTCGGCATATGTATTGTACTTGCCTTCAACGGCGGGTATGAGATCGTTTACAAGCTCATTGGCAAAATACTTGCAGCATGCTGTTGCATCGCCGTTATACGGGTTGTTGTAAGACGGTGTTACAACTATGCAGGGGTTCATGTCGCCGTTTGCTATCATGTTATCTATTATAGATTTTAAATCAGAGCTTTCCATCACTCCACGGAAGAAGTCCTTTTCGTTTCCTCCGCCGCCGTGCATCAGATAGAACACGTCGTACTTAGTCTCGGTGTCATCCTGATTGTAGCCGTAAGGAAGATAGACATACGCCGTCTTTTCAAACTCCTCTTCATCTCCGGAATAGTTTTTGGTCTCATACTTTATGCTTACTACCGTTCCGGCGTTTTCAGGCTCGGTAAAGTATTCCTCCGGTATCTCCTGAAAGGCGTTGTCCGGAAACTCGGTCTTTCTCGGCTGAGGCTCGTTTGACGCACAGCCTGCAGTCAAGCCGGTCGCCAGTATCAATCCCGCGAGCATTGCCCTTATAAACTTGTTCATGCTTCTTCCCTCCGATAATATAAGTTGCAAGTTAATTTCTGATTTATCTATTCAATCCTCTAAAAGTCCTTTGTTTTCAAGGCATTTCTCCTGTTTTGTGTCCCAGCCTTATGTATTTTCCCTTGTTTTTGCCCTTACGAACCGAAACAAGGTTTATTTATCTGAGTATAAAACTGTTTTTTCGGACAGATAATGAGCCCTCGGCGTTTGAGAGCGAAATACACTCCTTGCACAAATCTGCGCTTCGTGCAAGGAGATATTTATTAGCCCATGACCACAGGGTATGTTGGCTAATTTAAGTTGCGGCTTCGAACCCAGGACAGATAATGTTGCTCATCATCTAATTCATAATCATAATCTAATAACGGCTTATAAGTGTCAACAATATCAATAACGCTTTTAAACACCTCTTCTTTGCTTTTGCCAGCTATATCAATTTTCACTTCATTTGGAAGAAGATGCCTATTCATAATTACTCGATTGCTTCGCTCAATTTGTTCCAAAGCATATAGCCCACCCTCGTTATTGTGACGCTGAATCATTTGCTGCCTTATTTGTTCCGTATTACTGGACACTAATCTTATAATTATGAAACTATATCCTTTAAATATGTGTGGAAACTCTCTTGCCCTAATGTCATCAAAATCGAGAGAAATGATATTTTTATAGCCTTTGTTGTGGAAAAACTTTAGTTGGAGTAATACGTTTTCCCAACACAATTGTTCTTCATACATTCCCTCATCTTCAACATCATTTGAAACGATAAATTCAGGAACCATATTCTGTTCAAGATACACACCGTTATAATGCTTATACAATTCTTTGGCCAATGTGGTTTTACCTACGGCACTTGGGCCAATTATAAATATAAAATCCATTAACTTTACCTCTCCTTGTGTATTTCCATACATTTTCATATGTATTACCTCTATCCGATTTCTGTTATAACTTGTTATCATATTTTTCTTCCCTTGTTTTTGCCCTTATGCGGTAGCGAGGAAAGTATAAACGCAAGTGAAATCGTATAAAGGGATAAGGCGGACACACTGCGATAAATCCTTTGTTTTCAAGCGTTTTGGAGGATTTTATTAAAACCCTATGAGGGACAGTAACCACCTATGAAATCGTGATTTTCAATTAGAATTTAAATTCATGATACATCATTTTCACCACATTGTCAAGCTAAAGCGAGTAAATTTACCACACCTTGACCAAAAGCCGCCCCCTGACTGCAAGGAGCGGCTTTATGATGCGCTTTTTATGCTTTTATTGGCTCGGGATTATCTTTGAACCCTTCCGGATGCGTTTCCGCCCGCCAGCGACTCAACCTCAGCCACTGAGCAAAGGTTAAAGTCATGCTCTATTGAGTGTTTCAGGCATGATGCTGCAACCGCAAAATCTATTGCCTTCTGCGGCTCGTAATCGTTTATCAGGGCGTAAATCAAGCCTCCGCCGAAGCTGTCTCCGCCGCCAACTCTGTCGACTATGTGAACATGGTACTCTTTAGAGAAGTACGCCTTGTCGGAGGTGTAAAGCATGCCCGCCCAGTCGTTGTCGTTTGCAGATATTGATGAGCGCAGGGTGATCGCAACATACTTGCAGCCAAAGCGGTCGTGAAGCTGCTTTGCTACGCTTATATAGCCGTTCTTGTCGAGCTTTCCGGAGTCGATATCGGTGTTTTCAGCCTCTATTCCGAACACGTCCTTTGCGTCCTCTTCGTTGGATATGCACACATCTACGTACGGCACAAGCTTGCTCATGCACTCTCTTGCCTGGTCCTTGGTCCAAAGCTTTTTGCGGTAGTTGAGATCGCAGCTCACTATTATTCCTCTTTCGTGGGCAGCCTTGCAAGCCTCAAGGCAAATCTTGGGCAGCGCTCCGCCCAAAGCGGGGGTTATTCCGGTGAAGTGGAACCATCCTGCGTCCTTAAAAATCTCATCCCAGTTAAAATCGCCGCTGCATGCCTTGGCTATCGAGCTGCCGGCGCGGTCGTATATTACCTTTGAAGGACGCTGTGACGCGCCTTTTTCCGCATAGTATATGCCTATTCTGTCTCCGCCTCTGATTATGTCAGATGTGTCTACGCCGTATCTTCTAAGCTCGTTTACCGCGCACTGACCTATCTCATGGGTGGGGAGCTTTGTAACAAATGACACGTCCATGCCGTAGTTTGCAAGCGACACCGCTACATTTGCCTCGCCGCCGCCGAAGGTCGCCTCGTACTTGTCAGCCTGAACAAACCTCAAATATCCCTCAGGGTTGAGCCTTAGCATTATTTCTCCGAAGGTAACTGCCTTTTTCTTTCCGTTATACATATCTATCATCTTGATGTCTCCTTAAAACATTTTTTCACTTCTTCTGAACAAGGTGAACGCCGAATCCCATGAACTCATCCTTGAAGTAAACCGCGCCCTTTGCGTTTTCGTCTATGAATTCAAATCCCCTTGCCTTGAAATATGCAATCGCCCTGCCGATGGTGTTTGTGGCTATTGCGATATGTCCGAAACGTCCGGGCTTGGGAGTCTTGCATATCTCTATATTGTCAGACATTGAAAATGCGGACAACTTGCCGTCAGTGTAATCAAATCCGAACGCGGTCTTTAAAAACTTTGCAGCCTGAACCGCCTGAGCCTCGTTTTCGGCGTTTATTCCGACGTGTGCAAACTCCAATCCGAGCATGCTCTTTACCGCTTCCTCCGTGAGGCGCTTTATCTCGTTCCAGTTCTGCGCCTCTATGAGGTCCTTTTTCACCATCCATGTGCCGCCGCACGCAAGTATCTTGTCAAACTTTATGTAGCTTTGAAGGTTGTCCGCGTTGATTCCGCCGGTGGGTATGAATCTGAGCTTTGAATACGGCGCCGACACGGCTTTGAGCTTTGCAAGTCCGCCGTTTTGCTCGGCAGGGAAGAACTTTACAACGTCGATGCCCATGCTCATAGCCTGCTCCATCTCTCCCGGAGTTGCGGTGCCGGGCATTATGACCGCATCCTTAGCAAGCGCATACCTTACAATCTGAGGATTAAAACCTGGCGTAACTATAAACTCAACGCCTGCTTCAAGCGCATCGTCAACCTGCTGCTCGGTCAAAACAGTTCCCGCTCCGATCAGCATATTCGGCACTTCCTCCTTAATCCTTATTATCGCTTCCTTAGCACAGGCTGTACGGAAGGTAATCTCGGCCGCGGGAAGTCCTCCCTCGCAAAGCGCCCTCGCAAGCGGAACAGCTTTATCGGGATCGTCTATTGCTATTACAGGCAATATACCCAGCTCGTATATTCTTTTTACAACATCTGAATATGACACGGTAAACACTCCTTATACCCATTTTTAAAGGCAATTTATTACATACTATTATACCGCAAAAGACGACAATGTCAATAGATAAATGACCTTTTGCCGCCCGTGGCGAAAAATATGTTTTTGTGCGTGTCAAAGGCGGGCGTGATTTAAAAAATGTCTTGAATATGGGCAGACCAAATGGTATTATAGTTAAAAGGAAAATTACATGCAGCATACGCCGCACGGGATATGAAAAATAAAAAATTATTTAAGAAAGGGTGCACATAAAATATGAAAATGACTTTCAGATGGTTCGGCTCAAAGAGCGACAACGTGACCTTGGATCAGATAAGGCAGATACCGGGAATGACCGGCGTCATGGGCTTTTTAGACTACAAGGCTGCCGGAGAGGTGTGGACGGAAGAAGAGATAAAAGCGTATATAGACGAAGTTCATGCTCACGGGCTTGAATGCGAGGTAATAGAGAGCGTAAACGTCCACGAGGACATAAAGCTTGGACTGCCGACAAGGGATGAATACATAGAAAACTACAAAATAACAATAAGGAATCTTGCCAAGTACGGCGTAAAGTGCATAGTGTATAACTTCATGCCCGTTCTCGACTGGCTGCGCACAGATCTTGCGCATCCGAATCCCGACGGTTCAACAAGCATGTATTACGACGAGGCGGAGCTTGGCACGCTTTCCCCCGTTGACATTGTAAAAAGAACTGCCGACAACTGCAACGGCTTTTCTCTTCCGGGATGGGAGCCTGAACGCCTTTCAGACCTTGAGAGGGTTATGAAGCTGTATGAAAACATGGACGAGCAGAAGCTGCTTGAAAACTACCGCTACTTCCTCGAGGGCATAATACCCACCTGCGAGGAGTGCGGAGTGGTTATGGCATGTCATCCGGACGACCCGGGATGGAAAATATTCGGCTTACCGAGAATAGCGCACTCTCAGGAAGGCTACGATAAGATAGTTAAACTGTATGACAGCCCATGCAACACATTGTGCCTTTGCACCGGCTCTTTGGGATCAAACGTTGAAAACGACGTGCCGAGCATAATCAGGCACTTCGGAAAGATGCATAGAATCGGCTGCCTTCACGTCAGAAATCTAAAGCACCTCGGAAGCGACAGATGTTTTTGCGAGTCGAGCCACCTTTCATCAGACGGCGACCTCGACATGTACGAAATCATGAAGGCGATATTTGAAACCTGCCCCGACACATACATACGTCCCGACCACGGCAGAATGATCTGGGGAGAAGTCGGACGCCCCGGTTACGGTCTTTATGACAGGGCTTTGGGCGCATGCTACCTGAACGGCCTTTGGGAAGCAATATCAAAGTCCGAATCGGGCAGTGAAAAATAACGCCCGCTGAAAAGGTGCACAGATCAAGGAGATATATATGAAGCTCAATTTACAATCGCTCGGCGAAATAAGCGCCGACAAAAGCATACTCACTCCCCGCTTTGACATACAAGCCGTGAGGGCTGCGACCGCAAAAGAGCCGCAGTGGCTGCACATAGGAGCGGGAAACATCTTCAGAGGCTTTATAGCCGGCATCGCGCAGACGCTTTTAAACGCCGGTGAGCTGACAAGAGGTATTATAGCCGCCGACAGCTTTGACGGCGAAATAATAGACAAGATATATAAGCCGTTTGACAACCTCACTCTAAATGTCAGCCTTTGCTCGGACGGAACTACAAAAAGCGAGGTTACTGCATCGGTATGCGAGGCGCTCAAAGCCGATCCGACATGTGAGGCGGACATTGCCCGCCTTAAAGAAATAGCGCGCAGCCCGTCTCTTGAGATGATAAGCTTTACCATCACGGAAAAGGGCTATGCCGTGACTGATTCAAAGGGAGAGCTGCTCTCCGCGGTCAAATCGGACATTGCCTCCCGCCCCGGAAACTTCAAGCATGCCATGAGCTTTGTGGCATGGATGATGTATGAAAGATACCTTGCAGGGAAGCTCCCCGTAGCGCTTGTCAGCATGGACAACTGCTCGCACAACGGCGAAAAGCTGCGCTCGGCGGTGATGACGATAGCCGCTGCATGGGAAAAAGCCGGACTTGCACAAATCGGATTCACCGAATATCTGAGCGACGAGACAAAGGTGAGCTTCCCGTGGAGCATGATAGACAAAATCACCCCCAGGCCCTCCGAAAAAGTGATGCAAATGCTTATGGACAAGGGCTTTGAGGACATGGAGCCGATTGTCACATCCAAAAATACTTATATTGCGCCCTTTGTCAACGCGGAAGAGCCGCAGTATCTCGTCATAGAGGACAAGTTCCCCAACCACAGACCCGCGCTCGAAAAAGCGGGCGTATACATGACCGACCGCGAGACCGTAAACAAAACGGAGAGGATGAAGGTTACAACCTGCTTAAATCCCCTGCACACGGCTCTGGCGGTTTACGGCTGCCTTTTGGGCTACACACTCATCTGCGACGAGATGAAGGACCCGCAGCTTGTGAAACTTGTAAACAAGCTCGGATACGACGAGGGCTTAAAGGTTGTGACAGACCCCGGCATAATCTCGCCAAAGGCGTTTATAGACGAGGTTGTGAGCAAGCGCTTGCCGAATCCGTTCATGCCTGACACGCCGCAAAGAATAGCCACCGATACAAGCCAGAAAGTCGGCATACGCTTCGGCGAAACCATACGCAGCTATGCAAAAATCGGCAAGACCGACAAGCTTGTGGCGGTTCCGCTTGCAATTGCGGGTTGGCTTCGCTACCTTTTGGGCATAGACGACGGCGGAAACAGGTTTGAAATATCAAGCGATCCGCTCAAGGACGAGCTATGCGGCATGCTTTCGGGAATACGCATAGGCGAGCCTTCGAGCTATTGCGGACAGCTGAGACCCATACTTTCAAACTCACGAATATTCGGCAGCGACCTTGTAAGCTTGGGCATGGACAAGCTCATAGAAGAGATGTTCATAAGCGAAATTGAAGGAACAGGCGCGGTCAGAAACACACTTAAAAAACATCTTGACGGCAACAAATAATTTACTATGGCATTTAAAAGGAACACAGCAATGACAAGAAAAATACTTTCAGTGCTTATGGCACTTTGCATGCTCATGGGCATGTTCGGCTGCGCAAGGGTGGATATCCCCGAAACGCAGCAATCCGAGACCGACTCAACGACCTCTGACAGCAGCGTCACAACGGCTGCTACAACCGTGACGGAACCGCCTCAAACGACCGCAACGTCTCAGACCGAGCCACCGCCGCCGGACATAAGAACGGTACACCTTGTCTGTGCCGGCGACAACCTCATTCACTCGTCGATTTACAAGCAGGCTAAGCGCCGTGCAGAGGCAAACGGCGAGGACGGATACGACTTCGACTACGTGTATGAAAAAGTAGAAAAGTATCTTGACAGAGCGGACATTGCCATTCTCAATCAGGAAACTATAGTTACGGACGAGCTTGAGCCGTCAGACTACCCGAGATTCTGCTCGCCCGCAGACCTTGGCGAAAAGATGATTGAAATGGGCTTTAATGCGTTCTCGCTGTCCAACAACCACATTCTTGACAGAGGCGAAGAGGGACTTTTGGCGACTTTGCGCTTTTGGGACTCGCATGAAGGCATAATCCGCTACGGCGCATACCGCGACGAAGAGGACATGAACAACATCCGCACCACGGAGGTAAACGGAGTGACGTTTGCGTTCTTAGGATACATGGAACACACAAACGGCCTGTCCTTGCCGAGCGATTCGGAATGCAAAATCACCTATTTTGACGAGCTTGACCTGATAGAGCAGCAGGTAAGGCGTGCGGACGAAATAGCGGACGTTGTCATCGTGTCCGCCCACTACGGCAAGGAGACCATAAACGAGCAGACGCAAACTCAGCTTGACCTGACACAAAAGCTTGTCGAGTGGGGCGCAGACCTGATAATAGGCACTCAGCCGCACACCGCTCAGGGCATGGAGTATATACAAAAACCGGACGGCTCAAATGCATTTGTATTCTACTGCTTAGGCAACTTTGTGTCGGCGCAGAGCTATGAGCTGACAATGGTAGGCATACTCGGCGACCTTGACATAGTAAAGAACATGGACACCGGCGAAGTGACCATAGAAAACGTCAAAGCTATACCGATTATCACGCAGTACGGCTACAACTATTCAAACATCCACATCGAGCCTTACGCCACATACACGGAGGAAATGCTTGAGGACCACGGATGCGACGGCTTTGATCAGGACACAATAGATTACGTGCTGAGCTTTATACCGGAAGAATTTTTAGCCATAGAATAATAAATGAGATGAACACATTTGAAAGAATATACGAAGTAGTAAAGGCAATCCCCCGCGGCAAGGTTGCAAGCTACGGACAGGTTGCCGCATGCGCGGGAAACCCGCGCCTTGCACGGGTGGTCGGGTATGCGCTTCACATCAATCCAGACCCGAAAAACATCCCGTGCTACCGCGTCGTCACAAAAGACGGCAGGCTGTCAAAGGCGTTTGCGTTCGGCGGAGAAAGCGTCCAAAGAACGCTCTTAGAGCGTGAAGGCGTGGAGTTTACCCCTGACGGAAGGGTTGACATGCAAAAGTATTCGGTAGCATATATAACGCCGCAGAATTTTTAAAACCAATACCCAAGCGCAAAAAAGGCGTCGGTTAGTTATAACCGACGCCTTTATCCGTCTTTACACGCTAGCGATTTTTATCATCGCAGCGTTACATGTAGTACATATAAAGCTGGCACTTGAGCATGCCGTTATAAAGCTTGCGCTTTTTGTCCGCCTTTTTGCCGAAGAACTTTTCAAACTCCTCGTCTGCGCAAATAATATAGCACGGATTGCTCTTTGACGGGCAGAGAACCTGTCCCATCTTTTTATACAGCTCCTGCGCCTGCCTCAGCTCAAACATTCTCTCGCCGTACGGCGGGTTGCACACAGTTATCACTCCGGCCTTGGGCTTGTACTCTGAAATATCCTTTTTTGAAACGGTGATTCTGTTTGCAACTCCCGCATACTTCACGTTTTTCTGCGTGAGGTCTACGGCAAAGCTGTCTATATCGGACGCATACCCCGTAAAGGTGTTGTCCTTTGCAATCTGTTCCCTCGCGTCAAGCCTTGTCTCGTCCCATATTTCGCTCGGTATGCTCTCCCACGACTGCGCAGCAAAGCTTCTTTTTAATCCCGGCGCAATTCTGAGCGCCTTATACGCAGCCTCAATTATAAGGGTGCCGCTGCCGCACATCGGGTCGCACACAACGCTGTCTCCCCTGACGTGGGCTAAGTCTATTATTCCCGCCGCAAGTGTTTCCTTTATGGGCGCGTCATTTGACGTTCTGCGGTATCCGCGTTTGTGAAGTCCCTGCCCGCTCGTGTCAAGGTATATGCTCACAACATCCTTGAGTATGTTAAACCTGACCTGAACCACAGCGCCGCTCTCTTCAAACCTGTTCACTCCGTAAACCGGCTTCAGACGCTCTACCAACGCCTTTTTAATTATCGACTGGCAGTCGGGAATGCTGTGAAGTGCTGATTTTAGGGAATGACCCTTTACCGGAAACGCATCTTTTTTGCCTATATACCTCTCCGCCTCAAGCGCCTTCACGCCCTGAAACAGTTCCTCAAAGGATCTTGCCTCAAACGTGCCAAGCTCTATCAAAACCCTTTCGGCGCTTGCAAGGCATATATTCGCCTTTGCAAGCATCTTAATATCACCGTCGAACGAGATTCTTCCGTCCGACACCAAAAGGTTTTCTCCGCCGATTTTCTTTATCTCAAACGCAAGCACGCTTTCCAGGCCAAAGTGGCATGGGCAGCAATACCTGATTTTTTCAGTCATCCGATCACCGTTTTCTATGAAATGTTGTTCCAGTTTTTAATCAGCTCGTACACATACGTGTATCTGTTGCCCGTCAGCGCCTCATACTGAGCCACATCTACTCCCTCGGTGACTATGACAGCCGTATCTCTTCTTCCAAGCTGAGCGAGAACATTGTCAATCGCCGTAGGCGTGTGGTCGCCGGAGCATGTTGCCGGAATGTTTGTCTTCTTATAGTAGCCCGTTGCGGTGTCTGTGCAGTTGCTGCCTGCGATCATGCCCGTGACGGTGCAGTATTCTCTTTCGACAACCATGCTTGACGGGGTAAACTCCGCTATTTCCCCTGCCTCGGCAATATCACCGAAAATGTTCTTCCACATCTGCGGCGAACCGTAGCAAGACGATGTGTCTATCTCCTCGGGTATGTCGTGACCTATCCAAAGTCCTGTTACATACTGCGGTGTGCAGCCTACGAACCAAAGGTCAGCCCAATCCTGAGTGGTACCGGTCTTAGCTATAAGCTCCACGCCGTCAAGTCTTGCAAGGCGGCCTGTACCCCTTGAGGACGAGACAACCGTCTCAAGCATTCTGTTCATGACGTATGCGGTGGATTCGTCTATTACCTGCTCGCCCAAAAGCGAATGCTGATATATGACCTCACCGGAGTTGTCAAGAATCCTCGATATGAATGTTGATTCATAGTACTTTCCGCCGTTGCCGAACATCTGGTACGCCGTGACGAGGTCCTGAAGCGTAAGACCTTCGGTCAGCGCTCCTACGGACATAGGCGACCTTGCGATATCGGTAAATCCGTTCTGATACAGCACAAGGCTGCTAAGGTGAAGTCTATAGTACATGAAGTCAAAGCATTCACTCGGTGTCAGCATCTCTACGATCTGAGCCGCAGTGGTATTAAGAGACCTTTGAAGTGCTGAGAAAGTAAAGTTATACTCCTTTGACCATGAGGACGTATACGCGCCGGATGTCGAATAGTTTCTCGGCCATACGAGATATCCGTTTTCGGAGCTTGAATCCTCTATGAGCAGCGGGACATCCAAAAATTGCGACGACCATGTTATCAGGTCTCTTTCAACCGCAAGCGAGTATGCGGACAGCGGCTTGATGGCAGAACCGGGCTGTCTTAAAGACATTGTGGCTCTGTTAAGGCACATGGGGCTTTCCTTTTCGCCTATTCCTCCGACAACGCCCAATATTCTTCCGTTATAGTCCATGCATATAAACGCGCTCTGCGGGATATCCTCATTTCCGTCTTCAGAGAACGTATAAAGGTCAAGGTATTTTTCCTCAAGCTCCTTTTGAATATCGAGGTCTACGCAGGTGTATATGCTGTATCCGCCTCGCTTGAGCTTGTCATACGCCTCATCCCACGTCAGTCCGTAGTAATCCATAAATATGTCTACCGCCTGGAATATCGCGGCATCAACATAATAAGAGGACACTGTATCAAAGTTGTCGTACGCAGACAGCGCCGACGAGTCGGTGACCTTGTCGTCGCCGGTGTCGGTGTATATCATGCTTCCGACAAGGTGAAGTTCTTCAGTCAGAGCCTGGTCATACTCTTCGCTCGATATCGCTCCGTTTTCAAGCATCTTATCAAGGATGTACTCCATTCTCTCACGGTTTGCCTCGGGATGGTCTATAGGGTCGTTTGCGGCAGGGCTTTTTGTTATTGCCGCAATCGTTGCGGCCTCTGCTATGGAAAGCTGGCCGACGTCCTTATTAAAGTAATAGTTTGAGGCAGCCTGAACGCCGTAGATATTGTTGTCGAGCGAGACGAGGTTCAGATAAGCCTCAAGGATATCGTCCTTTGAGTACTCCTTTTCGAGCTGAACCGCGCGGTATATCTCGCGGATCTTTCTCTCGTATCCCGCGATTCCCTCAACATCGTCGTCTCCGGTGATGTTCTTTATCGTCTGCTGGGTGATGGTCGAAGCTCCTCTTCTCGACTGTCCGGTGACGATCTCCATGGCGGCAACCGCGAGTCCGAAGAAGTCAACTCCGTCATGGCTGTTAAATCTCTCGTCCTCCGAATATATAAAAGCGTCCCTGACGTGCTGCGGTATCTCCTCAAGGTTGGCCCATATGCGCTTTTCACCCTCGTTGGAAATCATGTCGTATACAAGCCAGTCGTCGCCGCTCTTTGCGTATATATACGTTGTATAGCTCGACGAAATGTTGTCAAGCTTGACCTCCGACGTGTCGTCCATAAGGTTTACGACAAACACAGTCAGTGCCGAACCGACTATGGTAACAGATATGACTATCACCATAAGCACGCAGACTATGGCTATCCCTATTGCTGAAAGCAGCTTTTTAACCGGCTTTGTTATCTTCTTGGCTTTGCTTAATATGCTTTTAGATGATTTGCGGTTTGAAGAATTCAAAGTGCGTCTCCTTTCATCATATCTTTAAAAAACAGATAACTTTATGTTGCGCGGATTATCTGACGTTTGGCGCAATCCGCCGCACAATATATGCAAATAGTATAGCATACATTCGATGTTTTGTTAATAGAAAAAAGCAATCTGTAATTTTTTCTTAATCATTTTTGGCTTGGCATGCCTTATAAAACGCTCGCCGAAAAGCTTTTTATAACCGCTTTGCACTCAAAACAAAACGGGCGTCCGAAAAAATCCGGCTGCCCGTCTGATTGCTGAAGTTTATTTGCGCCTGACAAAATCTGTATACCCGCAAAGGGCGCTGATCAGACCTCAAAAGCGCTTACTCAGGCTTCAAAGAAATTACTCCTTGTCAGTCTGCTCATCCTTAGCCTGAGCATCCTCTTTGGCGTTCTCCTCGTCATTCAAAACTGCTCTTATAGAGAGGCTTACGCGCTTGTTCTCTATATCGCTTTCAATGATCTTCGCCTTTACAACCTGTCCTACGGAGAGGAAGTCGGCAACATTGTTCACTCTTTGATTTGCAATCTGAGAGATGTGGATAAGTCCGTCGATGCCGGGAATGATCTGAGCAAACGCTCCAAAGGACGTGATAGAAACTATCTTGGCCTCTACAACCTGTCCTACAGAGTAGTTGTTCTCAAAGATGTACCACGGATTGTCGGAAGGCTTCTTGTAGATAAGAGATACCTTGCCGGTCTCCTTGTCTATGTCCTTTATTGTGACGTCAATCTTATCGCCGACAGACACAACCTCGGAAGGATGCTTGATCCTTGCCCATGTGAGATCATTCTTTCTTATAAGTCCGTCAACTCCGCCGATATCTACGAATACTCCGTAGTCGGTTATGGACTTAACCTCGCCGCTGACAGTCTGACCCGGCTCCGCATTCTCAAAGAACTTGGCCTTCTTCTCTGCTCTTTCCTCAGCGAGAACCTTTCTTATTGAACCTACGGCTCTCTTTCTCTGCTCGTTAAGCTCAATAACCTTAAATCTTACGGTTGTCTTAAGAAGTGAATCCAAAGGCTCGCCAATCTTTACGCCGGTCTGGGATGCGGGAACGAATATTCTCATTCCGTTTGATACGACGATAACGCCGCCCTTGATTACGTTTGCAACGACGCCGGTAAGAACCTCGCCTGCCTCGTATGCCTTCTTGATCTCTTCAAATCCCTTCTGAGCATCTACCTGCTTCTTAGAAAGGGTTGCAATGCCGTCAACATCGTTGAGCTTTGTGACGATGACGTCAATCTCGTCGCCGACCTTTACAATATCGGACGGCTTAGCGTTAGGATCGTTTGACAGCTCTGACAAGGGAATATAACCGGTATGCTTTGTTCCGATGTCAACAATAACTTCAGTGCTGTTTACAGCCGTTACAACGCCGCTTACTCTCTTTCCGGTATATATTTTTTTGAAGGTCTGTTCAATCGCTTCCTCAAAATTGAACTCCTCATCATTTGCATTTGCAATAGTTTCAGTCATAGTTTTTTGTACCTCCTCAATGATATATGCCGGAGTCGATGCGCCGGCGGAGATCCCTATGGATCTCGCGTGGGAAAAATCAATGCCGCTCAGTTCCGATGCGTTCTCAATAAGACAGCACTCACAGCTGCGTGAACATATATCGTACAGCTTTGCGGTGTTTGAGCTGTTTCTGCCTCCGATGATAATCATCATATCACACCGGCGCGACAGCTCCTCAGCCTCTTTTTGCCTTCTCGATGTAGCGCCGCATATCGTATTGTAAACAGTGACGCCGTCGTATTGAGATGCTCTTCCGATGCATTCATCCCACATTCTTATATTATAAGTTGTTTGCGAAAGAATTGCAACACCCTTTTTTCGATTTTCACAATTATTTCTAAGGATATCTTCAAGTTCATCACAATTATCAAACACTTTGCACCAAACGCCGCCGTAACCTATCGATCCTTGTACCTCAGGATGTGTCTTATCTCCCGCAATAAGTATAAGCTGCCCTTTACTTGCACACTCTCTGACAAGCTCATGTATCCTTTTGACGTTGGGGCAGGTGGCATCGACAATCACAGCCTTGCGGCGGTTCAGCTCCTCATACACGGACGGACCGACACCGTGGGAACGTATTATGACCACGTCGCCCTCCGCAACACAATCGAGGCTGTCTGTTTTTTCGACTCCCTTTTTTGCAAGGTCGTCGGTGACGCTGCGGTTGTGTATCAGCTCGCCGTAGGTATATATGCGCACGCCTTTGTCTTTGCAGCCCTCAACGGCTTTGTACGCCATATCGACAGCCCTTTTTACTCCGCAGCAAAATCCGGCGGTTTTAGCGACAATTACTTTTCGCTCACTCAATATCTATCAGCTCCCCTATCTTTGACATGACCATGTCTCTTGCGTGCCTGAGCTGAGATGCGGACATTCCCGTTATGCCGAGCGACGTGTAAGGTATGATTTTTCCGTACCTCACCGTCACGTTCTTTCTTTTGCCCTTTTCTTTTTTGACGGTTATTCCCGCCGGAAGTATGTCCGCCTTTGCCGCATGGCTTATAAACGCCACTCCGCTCTTGCCCTTGCCGAGCTTGCCGTCTTTAGACCTTGTGCCCTCCGGAAAGATTGTAAGGTTATATCCCTTGTCAAGATACCTCACCGCAGTTGAGAGCGCATCCCTGTCTGTCTGGTCTCTTTTTATCGGGAAAACGTGCAAAACCTTTAACAAAAACGAAAGCGGGTGTTTGAATATGCTTTCCTTGGCTATGTATGACGACACATTCTTAACCGCGGCATTTACATACACCGGATCAGACCACGAAATATGATTTGACGCCACTATATACGAACCGCTGCTCGGGATGTTTTCCGTTCCCTCATACCTCAGCCTGCATATCAGCCTCAGATACGCCCTCACACCGAGCCTGACCACGCCGTAAATGAACAGGTGCAGCTTTGAAAGGGATCGTCTTTTAGGAGCCGGCTCGATCTGCTCGCTCATGCCGACGGCAGAGGTCTTTTGTTCTATTATCAGGCACACCTTGCCGACGACCTCATCAATCGTCATGCCGGTCGTGTCAAGCTCATACGCGTCGTCCGCTTTTTTAAGCGGTGCTATGTCCCTGTGCGAGTCGTTGTAGTCGCGCTTGTTTATGTCATTGAGCACCTCTTCATAGCTTATGCTCTGTCCGCGTTCGACAAGCTCCTTATGGCGCCTTTTTGCGCGCTCCTCGGCGGACGCGGTCATAAAGATTTTTACGTTTGCCTGCGGTAGTATCACGGTGCCTATGTCCCTTCCGTCCATGACTATGCTTGTCGATGCAGCTATATTTCTTTGCAGCCCCAAAAGAAATTCCCTCACGGCAGGTATCGCGGAAACATTCGACGCAGCCATCGAAATTTCATTGGTGCGTATGACGTCCGAGACGTCCTCGCCGTTGAGCAAAACTCTTTGCTCCCCGTTTACATACTTCAGCTCGACGCTCATGCCGTCAAGCAGCGGCATAACCTCATCGGCAGATGTGGTGTCCGCTCCGCACCTCAAAGCATACAGCCCCACGGTGCGGTAAAGAGCGCCGGTATCGACATACACAAGTCCCAGCCGCTTAGCCACACCCTTTGCTATCGTCGATTTGCCCGCGCCGCTCGGCCCGTCTATTGCACAGTTGATCACCATTGTTGCGCACTCTCCTTTTTTGTCTTGCCGGCGATCGCCGCCGCCGCAGAATTTGCGGTGGAAAACGCAATTTGCAGGTTATAGCCGCCTGTCGTTGCGTCTACATCTATAATTTCGCCTGAAAAGTACAGTCCCTTTACAAGCTTAGATTCCATTGTCACAGGGTTTATCTCTTTTACGCTTACGCCGCCTCTTGTGATTATGGCTTCTTCTATCGGTCGCAGCGCATACGGCGTGAGCTTAAAGCACTTGAGCAGCTCCAAAATTTTCGCTCTGTCCTGCCTTGTGAGCCGGCTGCATGACGTGGCGTGATCTATTCCGGTCAGGTTTGCAAACACAGGTATCATCTGTACGGGCAAAAGCCTTGTCAGCTCCTTTTCAAAGCTGTCGCCGTGCGCGCTTTCAAAGTCACGCAGCAGCCTTCTGTCAAGCTGTTCGCGGTCAAGCGCAGGTTTTAAATCTATTACGGCGGTGTATTTGCCGCCTTCAAGCTTATCCGTATCCATCACGCAGGATGCCGAAAGTGTCAGCGGGCCTGCGATGCCGTATGCCGCGAAACTCACTTCTCCCAGCTCGGAATAAACCGGCTTTTTTCTGCCCTCTTCAAAAACACTCAGCGTTACATTTTTAAGCGTCAGCCCCGAAAGCTCCGCAGCAAACCTCTCCCTTATCATAACAGGCACAAGCGAAGGGCGCAAATCGCTTACGCTGTGTCCGACCTCCCTTGCCATGCGGTATCCGTCGCCGGTAGAGCCTGTCGCGGGATATGACATGCCGCCGGTTGCAAGCAAAACGCTGCCGGCATAGTACTTTGCTTTCTCGCACTCCACGCCGCATGCCGCGCCGTCGCTGACGATTATATGTAAAGCTTTGTCCCTTACCACACTCACGCGGCGTCTTTTCAGCTCATCGGCAAGCGCATCCGCAACGTCGTCCGCCCTGTCGCTTTTAGGAAACACTCTGTTTCCCCTTTCGGTTTTCAGCGGCACGCCTTTTGACTCAAACCAGCTCATGACGTCATCCGGCGAAAAGCCTGCGAGTGCGCTGAACATGAACTTTTGGTTTCTCATGATGTGCTTCATCACGTTTTCGCTTGAGCTGTTGTTTGTCAGGTTGCATCTGCCCTTGCCGGTTATCCTGAGTTTTCTTCCGAGCTTGCGGTTTGGTTCGACAATCATGACCTTTTTGCCCGCCTCGGAAAGGCGGCATGCGGCAAACATTCCTGCTGCACCTCCGCCTATGACTATTACATCGGCGTCACGAAAAGCCACGTCATTCTCTGACATTTTGCTCACCGTTTTTCTCGTACACGTCGTACTCCTCCCAAATTTCCTCGAGCGCCTTAAAGCTCTCCGACACTGCGCTGTAGTTTCGCGTTGACACCGCAACGATCAAAGCGTTTATAAGACTCAAAGGAGCCACTAAAGAATCGACAAACGAAATCATATCGCTTCTCGCCAAAAGCACGTTTTTAGCGTATGACGCTGCGGGAGAATCAATGCTGTCGGTGATGGCTATTGAATCCGCGCCCTTTTCGTGGGCGTATGCAAGCGCTGTAACCGTCTGCTTTGAATACCTGGGGAATGATATGCCTATCAGCAGGTCATCGCTTCCTATTCTCAAAAGCTGCTCATACAGCTCGCTTCTGCTGCCGGTCTGGACAATCTGCACGTTGAGCATCATCAGTTTGAAATAGTAACCCATGAACGACGCAAGCGCCGCGGAGCTTCTTATTCCCATGATGTATATGTTCTTCGCGCGGACTATGCTGTCAACCGCCGCCTCAAATGAGCTTGATGCTGTTTCCTCTATCGTCTGGCGGATGTGCTCTATGTCGTTTTGCAAGACCTTTGTGAAAACATCCGAGCCTTTAAGCCTGTCAAGCGAGACCTCTATCCTTTGTACGGCAGTCAGCTTGTTTTTTGTAGCCTCCCTGAGTGCCCTCTGGAGCATGGGGTAGCCGTCAAATCCAAGCTCGTAAGCAAACCTGACCACCGTCGATTCGCTCACTCCGACGCACTCGCCGAGCCTTGCCGCTGTAAGGTAAGACGCCTTGTCATAGTGCTCAAGTATAAAATCAGCTATTTTTTTGTGGCTCTTTGACGCCTTGTCTCTTTTTTCTTCCAATAGCTCAAAGACGTCCTTTGATACGCCGTCTGTGTTTGTCATGTTCATGTTTATCCGTCCTGTTTGTGATGATATATTATCGGTTTTTGAAGAGCTTTCGCAGTTTCTCCTGCATCATGCGTCTTCTTTTTTCCGTCTCTTCGGTATCAAGGCTGTATACGCCGTTTGAGTACTCCAAAACGCTTCCCTCGCATGCGCCGTCCGGCATTTCATCCCGCCGAACAGTTATGTGGCTGCAATCGGGAGCTTCAAGCACCGCAAATCCTTCCTCAAATCTATCAATTATCAGCTTCACGCAGCTTCATCCTCCTCGCCCTTTTCGCATGTTACGCTCAAGCCGTCCGCCGTGCAGGTAAACACTATGTTTCCCTGATTGTCCGTCCTGTAGATGTTTTGCGTGTAAGCTTTAAGCCTTGTCACGGTGTCCGGATTAGGGTGGTTGTAGCTTGAGTCGCCGCACTCTATCACGCAGTACTCCGGCGTTACGGCGTCGAGAAAATCAAAGCATGAAGATGTGCTGCTTCCGTGGTGCGCAACCTTCAAAACATCAACATCTATAGGCGCGTCATTCTCTACAAGCTGCTTTTCGATGGTCTTTTCAATGTCGCCGGTGAACAAAAAGCTGTTTTCGCCGAACTCAAAAAGTATCACCGCAGAGTAATTGTTGTAGTTGTCTGAGGAATACTCGGTGTCGATGACGGTTATCCTGCCCGAGCCCATGTCAAAGCTTTCGTCTGTCACATCGCTTACCTCGCAGCCCTTTTGAGCTACCGCATCTATAAATCGCTCATAGCTTTTAGTTGTCGGCGTATATTCATCCGGTATGCTTGGAGTTATGACTACTCCGACATCAAGATCCGAAAGCAAAACATCCTTTAAGCCGCCTATGTGATCGGAGTGCGGATGCGTTCCGACAACATAGTCAAGCCTTGTTATCCCGAGCGACTTTATGTAGTCCACAACCGTTGCACCGTACTCGGACTCGCCTGCATCTATGAGCATTGTCGTTCCATCGTCGGCAACTATAAGCTCGCAGTCTCCCTGCCCGACGTTTATAAAATGCACCTGTGCGGTTTGGCTGCTTTGAGCTGTGCCGGACGTTTCGCTTTGGGCATCATCCGGCGTGTTAACCGTAGGCGAAGTTGTGAAGTCGCCGCCGATAAAGTATCCGATCAGCGCCGCGGCTATGACAGCCAGCACCGCAATAAACGATTTTGTGCCGCCCGGAAACTTATTTTCTTTGCTTTTTTTGAACCCTTGTCGGTTTCTTTGTGCCATGCCTGCCTCCGCTTCCGCCGCTTCTTACGGCAGCATTTCGTTGCGCCTGCTTCCTCTGATATTCCGCATCGGGCTTTACAAGACAATCCTTTGTGAAGCCTATTAAATCCGTTCTTCCCGCCTTTTCAAGCGCCATGATCACCTTTCGCTGATTTTTGGGCATGAAATACTGCAGCAGTGCACGCTGCATGGCCTTGTCCTCCGGAGTTCTCGCCACGTACACAGGCTCAAGCGTGTACGGGTCAAGACCGGTGTAAAACATGCAGGTAGAAATCGTTCCCGGCGTGGGATAAAAGTCCTGAACCTGCTCCGGATGAATCCCCTGCTCCTTTAAGAACAGCGCAAGCTCCACCGCTTCTTTAAGCGTGCTTCCCGGGTGGGATGACATAAGATATGGCACGAGGTATTGCTCTTTTCCGATGCGATGATTTATTTCGTAAAATTTCTTTTGAAACTTCTTGTACGCCTCTATGTGCGGCTTGCCCATGCGGTCAAGCACCTGTGCCGAGCAATGCTCCGGCGCAACCTTGAGCTGTCCGCTCACGTGGTACTTTATAAGTTCGGTTATAAATTCGTCGTTTTTGTCCTCCATAAGGTAGTCGTACCTTATTCCTGAGCGTATAAACACCTTTTTCACGCCGTCTATAGCTCTCATCTTTCTTAAAATATCGAGATATTCGGTGTGATCTACCTTTAAATTCGGGCATGGCTTCGGCGCTAAGCACTTTCTGCCCTTGCAAAGTCCGTGCTCAAGCTGCAAATCGCATGACGTGCGCCTGAAATTCGCCGTCGGTCCCCCGACATCGTGTATGTATCCCTTAAAATCGGGCAGCTTGGTCAAAAGCTCCGCTTCTTTGAGCACCGACTGCTCACTTCTTACGGATATTTTCCGCCCCTGATGCAAGGCTATAGAGCAAAAATTGCAAAATCCAAAGCATCCGCGGTTGTGGGTTATGGAAAACCTGACTTCAAGTATCGACGGCACGCCGCCCTCCTTTTCGTACATCGGGTGATATGTACGCATGTACGGCAGGTCGTAAACCTCGTCAAGTTCCTCTGTCGTGAGCGCATACGGCGGCGGGTTTTGCACAAGCATCATGTTTCCGTGGCGCTGCAGCACGGTTTTTCCGTAAACCTCGTCCTGCTGGTCATACTGTATGCGACAGGCCTTTGCGTACATCTGCTTGTTTTGCTTTACCATCTCGTACGACGGGCACTCCACTCCGCCGTAAGGGGTTTCGCTTGTCGGGCAGAGGTAGCACGTGCCCCTGACGTCTCTAATAGAGTGCACATCCTCGCCGTTTTTAAGCCTGTTTGCAAGCTCCACTATGCACTTCTCACCCATGCCGAACATCAAAATGTCCGCCTGAGAATCGACGAGCACCGAGGGCTTTACCTCGTCATCCCAGTAATCATAGTGCGCAAATCTGCGAAGTGACGCCTCAAGTCCGCCTATAAGTATGGGAACATCGGGATAAATTCTTCTTAAAATGTTTGAATAGACCGTCACAGCCCTGTCGGGGCGCTTTCCCGCAGCATTTCCCGGGGAATATGCATCGAATTTTCTCCTCCTCTTTGCCACGCTGTAGTGGGCAACCATGGAATCTATATTTCCCGCAGAAACCAAAAACGCAAGTTTAGGCTTGCCCAGTCTTTGAAAGTCAAAATCCTTATGCCAGTCGGGCTGCGCAATGATGCCTATCGTAAAGCCGTTATGCTCTAAAACTCTCGATATTATCGCCGCGCCGAAGCTCGGGTGATCCACATAGGCGTCGCCTATTATATATACAAAATCAAACTGCTCTATGCCGAGCTGTATCATTTCAGACCGTGATACCGGTATAAATCCGCTCATTTATTCGCCTCCGTTGCCTGATTGACGCTCAGACGGCGTCTGCATATATGCTCTGCGCTCTAAAAGCTGAGCTTTTGTGAGTCTTACCTCTCTCGGCTTTGCTCCGTCGGCAGGCCCTACAATTCCCATCTGTTCAAGCTCGTCCATTATTCTTGCGGCTCTGGCGTAGCCGAGCTTGAGCTTTCTTTGCAGGTATGACGTGGACGCCTGACCCGCCTCGACAACCGCATCTATCGCCCTTTCGGTCATATCGTCGTGCGCGCCGGATGAATCATCCTCCGCTCCGTGCGGCTTTTCTCCCTTGGGAACGGGTATGTGCTTTTCAATCTCGGTTGCAACTTCTTCATCGTACTGCGACGACGACTGAGCCTTGAGATAGTCCGCCACTCTTTTAATTTCGTTTGTCACAACAAAGCTTCCCTGAACTCTTAAAGGCTTGTCCGCACCGACGGGCTTGTACAGCAGGTCGCCGTTGCCTAAAAGCTTTTCCGCTCCGCCCTCGTCAAGTATTACCCTTGAATCGATCTGGTTTGACACCCTCAGGGCAACTCTGCTCGGTATATTGGCTTTGATCAGTCCCGTTACGATGTCAACACGAGGGCTTTGCGTAGCTATTACAAGGTGCATTCCCGCAGCACGTGCAAGCTGAGCAAGTCGGCATATTGAATCCTCTACTTCCTTCGGGGCAGCCATCATCAAGTCGGCAAGCTCGTCCACTATTATAAGTATCTTCGGCAGGGGCTTCAGCTCTTCGCTGTCCTTGGCAAGGTTGTTGTAGTCGTTTAAATCCTTTACCGCGTTGTCCTCAAACAGCTTGTAGCGCTTGAGCATTTCGGTAACAGCCCATCCCAAAGCGCCCGCCGCCTTCTTGACATCCGTCACGACGGGAATCAAAAGGTGCGGTATGCCGTTGTACACGGGGAACTCAACCTTTTTAGGGTCTACAAGTATCAGCTTTACCTCATCGGGCGAGGCGTTGTACAAAACGCTCATGATGATCGAGTTAGTGAACACAGACTTACCGGAACCGGTGGTACCGGCTATGAGCATATGCGGCATCTTTGATATGTCGCCCATGACTATCTTGCCCTCTACATCCTTGCCGACGGGGAAACACAGCTTTCCGCTTGCGTTTCTGAACTCATCGCTGTCGATTACATCCCTCATGCAAACCGTTTCTCTGACCTTGTTTGCAAGCTCTATTCCGACTGCCGCCTTGCCGGGTATCGGGGCTTCGATTCTGACGCCGCTTGCAGCAAGGTTAAGTGCTATGTCGTCCACAAGGTTGGTTATCCTGCTGACCTTTACGCCGGCAGCGGGCTGAAGCTCATATCTTGTGACAGACGGACCACGGTGTATGCCGACAACCCTCGTAGACACGCCGAAGCTCTTGAGCGTCTGCACAAGCGTCTCGGAGTTTTTATCCGTCTCAAGGCGCACGTCATCCGCAGAAATCGAGCGTTCGGGCTTGTTAAGCAGGTCGATAGGCGGAGCGGCATAATCCGAAACGGATGCATCCCCCATCTCGATAAGTGTTGTCTGTCCGTCCTTATCGACATATATCGGGTTGACGGTATTTGATTCGATGACAGTTGCAGGCTGCTCCGCATCGGCTGCCTCGGTGCTTTGCACCGGCTCGCTTTGCTGCGGCTTGTCTGCCGGTATGAAATCTGCGGGCATGCGCTCGCGCTTCTTTTTCTTTTCCTTTTCAAGCTTTCTGCTCTTTTCGGCAACTTCGGCAGGGGCAGGCATGTCGTCTGTCACAAACTTTGCGATGTCTATGCGCTCGCTGCGCTCTTCCTTTTTCTTCTGCTCGAGTTTCTCCTGCTCGGCCTTTGCCTCTGCTGCCTGCTTTTCGCGCTCAAGGCGTCTTAATGCAGCCTCCTCGCTGCTTTCGTCTATGGACGTGCGTATTTTTTTCGTCGTTCCCGCAATGCTGTTCCAGATGTCTACGGGTGTGACGTTTGTAAGCAGCATCACAAACAATACTATCAGCAAAATTATCACGATGAACGCACCGACGTTGCCAAACAGCGCCGACAGTCCGCCGCCTATAAATATGCTGAGCGCGCCTCCGCCCTGCCTGTTTGCAGAGCCGTTTTGATAAAGCGCCGTGATTATGTCGTTAAAGTCACCGCCCGAAAACGCCTGCGTTCCGGACTTAAAGCTGTAGATAAGCTCAAACAACGGGCTGACAAGCATTATGAGCATGAATCCCTGTAGGAGCTTTGATAAGACTGCTCTTTTTGACTTATCCAAGGCGAGCATTATAGCCACATATATGACAACTGGCGACAAAAACGCAGCCGACACTCCGAACAGCCCCCAAAGCACGCTCTGCATGCTGCTCCAAAGCGCCTCGCCTTTAAGCCAGGTCACAAATATTAAGAATATTCCTATAATGAACAAAACGGTTGACCACATTCTGTTTCTGTGCAAACGCCTTGCCTCGCTAACTGCTTTTGTGGTTTTTCTTGAAGCCGAGCTGCTCTTTTTTGTTGTTGTTTTTTGTGGCATTTATGTACATCCCCCAAGGTAAATTATATCATCCCAATACAAGCGGGTGGCCTATTACAGCCTCTATTATCGCTACTGTCACGGTAAGCACGCCGAGTATTCCGGTATAGATCCAGAAGATTTTAAACTTGTTTGACTTGACGAGCATCTGCACAAGCTTTATCGAAAGTATGCCGACGATTGCCGCGACCAAAAATCCCACTATGCACTGCCATATTCCCACGTCGGTCTGCTGAGCTGCTATTCCGTCCTTGATTTCAAGCACGCCCGCCCCGAGTATCGCAGGTATGCCCAAAATAAAGGAATAGCTCACCGCCGCCTCACGCGTTAGGCCGCTGAATATTCCCGCGCTTATTGTCGAGCCTGATCTCGACACGCCGGGAAGCAAAGCTACGCCCTGGAAAAATCCTATGGTGACCGCATCGCGATATTTGATGTCTATCGCCTGCTTATAGCCCTTTTCCGATCTGTCTGCCATGAACAGTATGGCGGCAGTGTACAAAAAGCATATGCCCTCCGCAAGTATGCTGCTGTCCTCGGCAAGCCCTTCAAACATACCCTTGAACAAAACAAACGGGATGAGCATTGCGGTTGAAATTATGTACATGAACAGTATTCTTCGCTGTCCCGAGGCGTCACGTATTGAGAACTTTCCGGTGAATATGTCCTTTACCATTCTGAAAAACTCTTTTATAAGCTCATATATTTGCTTGTAAAAGATCAAAAACACCGCAACAAGCGTTCCCAAATGAAGTATTGCCGAAAACATCAAGGCTCCTTCGCCGTTGTTGCCGGTAAAGTGCTGGTACAGCGACAGATGCCCCGAAGACGAAATCGGCAAAAACTCCGTTATTCCCTGTATTATAGCCTGAAAAATTGCCGAAAGCATTGTCATATTTTAATTCCGCCTTTCTTTTTACCTGCGCCGGCTGTCACATTGACGTGCTGCGGCGCATGCGAGATGATTTTATAAGCCTGCCCGGCTGATACCTCTTGTCGAGATACATGGCGGGGTCTGTAGAAAACAGGCTTTTTACTACTTTATTTTTTCCGAACATGGTATATTCGATTTTTCCGCCCGCAACGTCAATAAATTTTGACGCCGAACAAGCGCAAAGCACCGAGTTATACACATCGTATTCACTTATTATCGTGTAAAGCATGCTCACAAATTCCCCTCTATCATGGAGTAAAGGCACGCTATGGCGTCGCTGAGGCCGCCGACCTCATCTATTATCCCCTCTTTTACGGCGTCCTCGCCGCTCAGCACGCATCCGACATCCATAACCAGCTCGCCGGTCTTAAGCATCAGCTCTTTAAATCTCTCCGCGCTCACGGAGCTGTTGTCGGCTACAAACCTGACTATCCGCTCCTGCATTTTTTCAAAGTATGAAAGGGTCTGCGGCACGCCCAAAACAAGTCCCGTCATCCTCACCGGATGAACCGTCATTGAAGCGGAGCGCACTATAAACGAACGCCTTGCGCTAACTGCCAGCGGAACGCCTATTGAATGCCCGCCGCCGACAACTATTGACACTGTCGGCGTCTTCATCGACGATATCAGCTCCGCTATTGCAAGCCCCGCCTCAACGTCTCCGCCTACGGTATTTATAATAATTATAAGCCCTTCTATGGACTTGTCCTGCTCTATGGCTACAAGCGCAGGCATGATATGCTCGTATTTAGTGGTCTTGTTCTGCGGCGGGAGGATGTAGTGCCCCTCTATCTGACCGATTATGCTGAGGCAGTGGATAAGGTGTCTTGAGTTCGATATTGCAATGTCTCTATACTGCTCCGAAAGCTCCGCCTGTTCCTGCGTCACCTCGTCGGCGGCGTTTTGATTTTCAGCCATAACAGCACCCCGATTCAAATAATGATTTTTTACGATGCTATTATTTGCGGCTTGGCGGATAATATCCATAGTTATTGTCAGCACGCATGAATGCGAACGCAGTTACTTTTATTATAGCGAAGCTGTCTTTTACAGTCAACAAGCACTAACGATTTTATCCATATATTTTTTTAAAGACGTTCATTATGCCGATAATTATTCGCAAACCGTGAGTAAAGTTTTAAAGTAATGCAGTAAAAAAACACGCCGATCGCCTTGACAACAAACGCATACTATTATAAAATTATTCACATATGATTGTGTGAAAACATGCTTATTTACTTAGTTACTTTAGGATAGGAGAGATCAACATGGGCTATACTGTCGCTGAAAAAATACTCAAGGCGCATCTTGTGGAGGGCGAGTTCAAAAAGGGAAACGAGATAGGCATTAAAATCGACCAGACACTCACCCAGGACGCAACCGGAACAATGGCGTACATAGAGTTTGAGGCTATAGGAATACCGAGAGTGAGAACGGAAAAGAGCGTGGCATATATCGACCACAACACTCTTCAGTCCGGCTTTGAAAACGCCGACGACCACAGATTTATAGGATCTGTCGCAAAGAAAAGAGGCATAAGCTTTTCCCGCCCCGGAAACGGAATATGCCATCAGGTACACCTTGAGAGATTCGGAATACCGGGAAAAACTCTTATAGGTTCCGATTCGCATACGCCTACAGGCGGAGGCCTCGGCATGATAGCAATCGGAGCGGGCGGACTTGACGTTGCGGTTGCAATGGGCGGCGGAACGTACTACATCACGTACCCCAAGATAGTCAAGGTGGAGCTTAAAGGCAAGCTGTCGCCGTGGGTCAGCGCAAAGGACGTTATACTTGAGGTGTTGCGCCGCATGAGCGTAAAGGGCGGCGTAGGAAAGGTCATGGAGTACTGCGGTGAAGGCGTAAAGACCCTCAGCGTTCCCGAAAGAGCCACCATCACAAACATGGGCGCAGAGCTTGGCGCAACCACAAGCATATTCCCCTCCGACGAAAGAACATATGAATTTTTAAAGGCTCAAAAGCGCGAGCAGGTATGGCAGGAGATAAAAGCGGATGAGGACGCTGTTTACGACGAGGAAATAGTGATTGATCTCTCAACGCTTGAGCCGCTTGTAGCATGCCCGCACTCCCCCGACAACGTTAAGACCATCAAAGAGCTTGAGGGAATGAAAATCGACCAGGTTTGCATAGGCTCCTGCACAAACTCTTCACTGCTCGACATGATGAAGGTTGCATACATACTCAAGGGCAAGACCGTTCACCCAGATGTGTCGCTGTCTATCGCCCCCGGTTCAAAGCAGGTTTTGAACATGCTTTCCCTGTGCGGAGCGCTTTCTGACATCATAGACGCGGGAGCGAGGATTCTCGAGTCGGCATGCGGACCCTGCATAGGCATGGGACAGTCGCCCAACTCAAAGGGAGTTTCCTTGAGAACCTTTAACCGCAACTTCCCCGGCAGATCCGGCACAAAGGACGCGGGCGTGTATCTTTTGTCGCCTGAGGCTGCGGCAATTTCCGCGATAAGAGGAGTTTTGACCGACCCCAGAGAGTTAGGTGAAATGCCCGACTTCCGGCTTCCCGAGACGTTTGTCATAAACGACAACATGATAACCCTTCCCGCAGACGAAAAGGACGCCGACAAGGTTGAAATACTCAAAGGCCCGAACATAAAGTCATATCCTAAAACTTCTCCCCTTGCGGACAGCCTGAGCGTGCAGTGCTCGCTCAAGGTTGGAGACAACATCACCACCGACCACATCATGCCCGCAGGCTCAAAGATACTTCCCCTGCGCTCAAACATCCCCGAAATATCCAAGTACTGCTTCAGCGCGGTCGATGAGACCTTCCCGCAAAGAGCACTTGATTTGGGCTCAAGCGTCATAGTCGGCGGTTCAAACTACGGACAAGGCTCTTCAAGAGAGCATGCGGCATTGGCGCCTTTGTACCTCGGAATAAAGGCTGTAATAGTAAAATCGTTTGCAAGAATACACAAAGCAAACCTCGTAAACGCGGGAATACTCCCTCTTACGTTTGAAAACGAAGCTGACTACGACAAGATTTCTCAGTCTGACACGCTTGAGTTTTCTGACCTTAGAAATGCGGTCGCAAAGGACTCCGTCATATATGCGACGCTTTCTTCCACAGGCGAAAAGATTCCTCTTAACCTTGAGCTTTCCGAAAGAGAACGCAAGATAATCCTTGATGGCGGACTTTTGGATTACACAAGGGAGCTTCTTTGATACGCAATGTGCGACACTGACATATTCGGACTGCCGCCGGTTTTAAGCGAATTGCTTAAGAGGCAGTACGGCGATGAAGTTACCGAAAAAATCGAGAGCGGATGCCTGCAAAAGAGAACGGTGAGCCTTAGAATCAACTCTCTTAAAGGCGGGAACACGTCAGATGAGCTTTTGCAGGCGGGAATAAATTTAGCGGGGCTTGAGTGGTATGGCGATGCATACCTGCTTCCCTCTTGCAGCGAGGCGGACGTAGAAAAGCTGCCCGCATACTCTGAGGGCAGAGTTTACCTGCAAAGCCTCAGTTCGATGATACCGCCGCTTGTCTTAGACCCCCGACCCGATACGGACATACTCGACATGGCTGCCGCACCCGGCGGCAAGACTACCGAAATCGCTGCGCTCACATCCAACAAATGCAGAATAACCGCATGCGAGCGCGACCCGATACGTGCGCAGAGGCTTAAATACAACCTTGAAAAGCAGGGCGTAAGCTGTGCATACGTCATGGTGACTGACTCAAGGACGCTCAGCGATGCGTTTTCGTTTGACAAGATACTGCTTGATGCGCCGTGCAGCGGAAGCGGAACACTTAATCTTGGCATGCCGAACACGCATTTTACAAGGCTGCTCATAGACAAATGCATACGCGCGCAAAAAGCCCTGATACTAAAAGCCCTCTCATTATTAAAGGTTGGCGGAGAGCTTGTATACTCCACCTGCTCGATACTCGAGGAGGAAAACGAGGAAATTGTCAGGTATGCGCTTGACGGTTCGGACGCCGAGATCGTGCCTGTCAGCGGGTTTGACGCATGTGGCGTACCGCTGCTGCAAACATCGCTCGCGGGAACCCTTTGCATATGTCCGGACATAAACTACGAGGGCTTTTTCGTTGCAAAGATAAAAAAGACCGGCAGGCGGGTTAAGACGCCTCAGCCGTCGGCAAAACAAAAACCTCGCCGCCGTAAAAGGCAGTGAAATACAACAAAAATTAAAGTAAAGGAATGATACCAATGGCACCGACTGAAAAGATAAAAATGACCACCCCGATAGTCGAGATGGACGGCGATGAGATGACAAGAGTCATCTGGAAGATGATAAAGGACGAGCTTATACTCCCCTACGTCGATCTCAAGACCGAATATTACGACCTCGGTTTGGAGTACAGAAACCTCACCGACGACAAGGTGACTTCAGACAGCGCAGAAGCCACAAAGAAATACGGCGTGGCTGTAAAGTGCGCAACCATAACCCCCAACGCCGCAAGAATGGACGAATACCACCTCAAGCAGATGTGGAAGTCCCCCAACGGCACGATAAGAGCAATACTCGACGGAACGGTTTTCAGAGCGCCGATAATAATCAAGGGCATCACTCCTTTTATTCCGACATGGACAAAGCCCATAACAATAGCGCGTCACGCATACGGCGACATATACAAGAACACCGAGATGAGGGTTTCAAAGGGCAGCAAGGCGGAGCTTGTCGTGACCGATGAGAACGGAAAAGAGACAAGAGCGCTTATACATGATTTTAAGAACAGCGACGGCATAATTCAGGGCGTTCACAACACCGACGAGTCAATTTCGGGATTTGCAAGGTCGTGCTTCACATACGCACTTGACACCAAGCAGGATTTGTGGTTTGCCTCAAAAGACACCATCTCCAAGGTTTACGACCACAGATTCAAAGACATCTTTGCACAGATATACGAAGACGAGTTCAAGGAAAAGTTCGAGCAGGCGGGAATTGAGTACTTCTACACTTTGATAGACGACGCCGTCGCAAGAATCATACGCTCAAACGGCGGAGTTATCTGGGCATGCAAGAACTACGACGGAGACGTGATGTCCGATATGGTGGCAACCGCTTACGGCAGCCTCGGACTTATGACGTCCGTATTAGTGTCGCCTGACGGAGTTTACGAGTATGAAGCGGCGCACGGCACTGTTCAGCGCCACTATTACAAGTGGCTCAAGGGCGAAAAGACCTCTACAAACCCAATTGCAACCATATTTGCATGGTCGGGAGCGCTTAGAAAACGCGGCGAGCTTGACGGCATAGACGCTCTTTGCAGATACGCCGACAACCTTGAAAAAGCCACCATCTCAACAGTCGAGAGCGGCATAATGACAAACGACATGGCTGCGCTTTCCTCCATCGAAAATAAGAAATCCGTTTACACCGAGGAGTTCTTAGCGGCAATTGCGCAAAACCTCTCGCTGCTCATGAATAACGACAAATAAGACATAACAAAAAAGCCGCGTCCACAGGTTTGGACGCGGCTTTTATTTTTTTGCTACTCTGTAATAGTAGTGCTCTTCTTTCTTTTGTCCGAGAACTTTCCCACGGTGCTTGACACGTTTGATATGCACGCAAATGTGTCGGGATACCTGCTGAGTATCTGCTTCAGCTTTACAATCTGATCCTTGTTTATTATGCACATCAGCATGCCCTTTTTATCGTGAGTGTAGCATCCCTCGGCATTTATGAATGTCGCGGAGTGTCCGAGCTTTTGAATTATCTCCTCTGATATCTCCTCCGGATAATCGGTGATTATTTCAAACTTTATTGCCTCGCGGGAGCCTTTTAGCATCCTGTCGCTGACGTTGCTGTAGAAGAAGGAGAAGAGTATGCAAAGTATTACCGGCTCTATTTCAAAATCGTATACAAAGTACGACGCAATCGCAACCGCCGAATTAAGGACAAACGTAACCCATGCGAAGTTGTACGACGGCTTGTACTTGTGTATCAAAAGAGCCACAAGCTCCGTTCCTCCCGAGCAGCTGTTAAACAGTATCACTACGCCCAATATCGCGCCGGTGAGTATGCCGGAAACCACGGGTCCTAATATGGTGCTCGTTCCGGTGTCGGTCCGGTATATAAATTGGTCAAGGTTTAAAAACGGCTCGTCCATCAGTATAAGTCCGCCCGAAAACGCAAGTATAAACACCATTGTCTTGAGCGCAAACTCCTTGTCAACGAGGAAAAATACGGCGACTATCAGCGGGACGTTAAACAAAAGCGAAAGATATCCGACGTTCGTTCCGGTGATGTACTGTATCATTGTCGCAATTCCGTTAAAGCCCGCCGGAGCAAAGCTGTTGGGGAATATGAATATGACGTAGCACAGCGCGCTCATCACCGCCAAAATCGCTATCATAAAATACTCGAAACTCTTTTTTAAGAACTTGTTCATCTTATACATCTCTCATTCCAAATACATGTCACGCGTGTCATGCTTGATGACAGCAAAATCAGTTTGCACAAGCCATAAATAAATATATCTCCGCTTCGCGCAAAATTCAATATGTATAATACATATATCTGTGCGACGAAAGGACACCTGTTGTGTACAAAATTATGAGTATTGTGTTTAATACAAATACATGTGTTTGTGCAAAATCAATTATCCCCTTCGCACACCTTATCGACCAGAGTAACGTACTTTACAATCCGCCTTTTGTCGTCCGGCATGAGATACAAAAGCTTTTTGTCGTAGTAAATGTCGAACTCCCTTGACGGCGTGCACGGCATGCCGCCTATATGAGCGGTCGGTTTGTCAAGCGATATGCTCTGACCGAAGATTTCGCCGCTCAGCACGATATGTTCTTTGTCAAGCCGGACGTGTCCCTGTCCCGCGCCAAAGTCCATAAGCCCTCGTTCATTCACCGCTCCTATTTTTATGTCGTCCTCCATGACGGTGTCAAGGCTCAGGCTGTCGCGCTGCCAATAGTACCACTCGTTTACGGAGCGCATCCTGCCGTTTGTAAAGCGGTAGTCATCGGCGAGAAAAGTTTCAAACCCGCATGATGAGCATCCCACTTTTCCGCCGCCGGCATAAATTTTGTACTCGCATCCGCACTCGGGGCACTTGTAAAGAACATACTCAAGACCCTTTGAGGTGTCACGGCACTTGTAATGCACGCCCTCCATCGCCTTTTCGTCGTCGTGATATATCGCGCTGTCAACAACGGCCGATATTTCGTCAACGCTCATTTTTGCTATTTCATCGGCACGCAAAAGCCTGCGGGAAGTTATGCTTATAACTCCCCTGCGGTACTTTTCGCCCCACTTTGGAAATGCCAACGCCGCACCGTTTCCGGCTATCGTGTAGACATCTATGCCGAGCTTTTTGACAAGCTCCGCAGTTCCCTCCGCGACAGGCTGAGAATGTGCAACCGCGTTAAGCCTTCCCTCGGGAAACATGACTATTATGTTGTTTTCTTTTTTAGCTCTTAGTATTCCGAATATCGTCGAGGTATCGGGGCAGAACATTTTCTTTGTCACGACGTGTCCCCAGTGCTTTAGAACCCATCCCAAGTACGGTTTTGTGACAAAGTGTTCGCTCAGAACAAAGGTCGGCCTGTGCGGCAAAAGCGCAAGCCCGTTTATGATGTGGTCTTTTAGCGAGATGTGACTTGAGAGCACGAGCGCAGGTCCCTTTATGCCTTTGAGCGCAGAACGGTCGAGTTTTAATTTAATTCCTCTGAGGCGCATCAGCGCTGCGGCGACGAGGATATACATGTGATAAAGTCCCGCAAGCGGCCTGCCCGCCTTTTTCCTTGTTTTCTCTTTTGATTTTCCCATCGGCATGCCTCCCGAAAAAGAAATGTAACCCTGCTTTTAATATTACCACACGGCGTGCTTAAATACAACAAATAAGTCACGGTCGGCAGTGTTAAATGTGCGGTGAACGGATGCGGCGGACGGGCTTAAAAAACAGAGAAAAAAATTTTAAAAAGGGTATTGCATTTTTCAAAGAAGCTTGATATAATATAAAAGCTGTGTTAAGGATGCGTGACTGCCGAATCACAGTGCGCTGTTTGATATCGGCCGTATTGCCGTAGGGATATTGGGATATAGCCAAGAGGTAAGGCAGCGGACTTTGACTCCGTCATTCCGGTGGTTCGAATCCACCTATCCCAACCAAAACTTTAATGCAGCATAGCTCAGCCAAGCTGCCAGCTAAGTTTTATATATTGCGGTTTCGCCAAGTGGTAAGGCACTGGACTCTGACTCCAGCATTCCCTAGGTTCGAATCCTAGAACCGCAGCCAAAAATTAAGGGTTTAATATTCTTGCATCACAAGCTCCCGAGCACTCGGGGGCTTGTTTTGCTTTATCTGCTCTTATGTGAGCTTTACGCCGAAGTCTAAGCTGTCGGTTGCTTTTCTCTGCTGCTCTATGGTGCTGTGCATATATATCTGCGTTGTCGATATGCTGCTGTGACCGAGTATCGCCCTTATTGTCTCGACGTCTGCTCCGCTCCTGCCCAAGTTTGTGGCAAATGTATGCCTTAGCTTGTGAGGTGTCAGCCTGATGAGTGAGGGGTATTTCTTGTGCTGGGCGTTAAAAAGGTTATTGAACATTCGCAGATAGCTCTTGAAGCTCAGAAAAGAGCCGTTTTTGTTCTGAAACAGAAATCCGCCGTCAGGGCTGAAGTGCTTTTTAACATTTTCTAATATCTCGACAGCTGCGTCATTTAAAGTGACAACCCTGTCCTTTCTGCTCTTAGTGGTGTTGACGAGTTTAAGACCGTCTGCGCTGTTTACGATTGTTTGACACACGAGCAGCGTTTTTCTTTGCAGGTCTACGTTTTCCCATCTTAGAGCAAGGACTTCTCCCCTTCGCAGTCCTGTGAAAAGCTCAAGCAGGAAGAGCCACTTAGAGGGGGCATCGGTATCAAAGAGCATTTTTAGTTGTTCGCATTCATATATTAGCACTGACTTTGTCTCTTTTTTAGGCGGCTTTACTACCGAAACGGGTTCGCTTTGAATAATCCCGTTTACAACCGCCTCGTTCATAACCTGCTTTAGAAAGTAATACACCTTTCTCTTTCTGCTGTAGCTGTATAACACAGCAGTATTAAGGCATCTTCGCACATCGAGCGGCTTTATATCGCAAAGCTCCATATCGTATAAGGGGAAAAAGTGCTTTAGATATATGCAGTTGTATTCATATGCGCAGTCATAGGACAAGTGCTGACGAAACACAGGGAAGAACTCCGCAAACCAATCCTTAAAAAGCAATGCTTACACCTTCTTTTATGTCAATACGCAGCGCAGAAGCCGCGGTCAATCTCATCAAAGCCGACCAGTAGGTTAGACAAGTGCCCACTTACTTCGTCTATTTTATCTGCCGTGTCTCGGCGGGGTTTATGGATAAGACGGGCTTTTACATCGTTATAGCCCGTTTGCACATACTCGTGGGGAATGCTTAAAAGCTCAAGGGCTGAAACATACCCTTGAACAGGCGTTTTAATATCTACAAAGCGTTCTAAAAGCTCATTGAGCAATATATCTGAATACTTAAAGACAGACACAGCGACATATTCGTTAGAGTAATCAGGCTTAGGTACTTCAAGCATTGTTCCTGTTTTAAGCACCGTTGACGTGTTCAAGCCCTGAGAGCGGTAATAAAGATGAGCGTTAAGCTCCTTTACGCAGCTGCTAAGCTCCTTTGTGATATACTTAGTTATATACCTGCACGCAGCCTCGGCATTTTTAATAGGCTCAAGGTCACAAAAGCCAAACTTATTAGCATAGGCAGTCCAGCTGTAAACGCAATCGCCGCGGCAAACTTTTTTAGCTATGTATTCACCCATGGTGTCGCCTACTTTGAATTGATGAAGCTCGGAAGGCGGCAGCCCTCGAAGCAAGCCGTGTATGTGCCACGATTTGCCGTCCTTATGAAGCTCGGGGATGAGTATATAGCTTATCTTTACGTTGAGTTTCTTTTGCTGATTTGCGATGAACTGACGCAGCTCCGTCGAGAATCTTTTAAGGTCTGTTCTGTCGTATTTTTTAGGGTCAAGAGTACCTGTGAAAAACAAGTCCCAGGGATTGCAGGACGCAAGCTCATATATCTTTGCTTTGCTCCTCGAAATGCTTTGACTGAGCTTTTCATCATTTACTGTACCTCTTGCCCTTCTTTTCTCATCGGGAACATCTAAGCCGGCAACACGATGACACTTAAAGGTGATGAGTTTCAAGGAAAGATTATCGCCGCAGCCGTACAGCTTTAAAATTGAATAGTTTCGCTTATACAGCATATCGCTGAAAGTTAAATAGTGCTGATTTGCTTTATTCATAATGCTTATTTTATTACGCCACCTTTATTCACGTTGCACTTACCGAGAAGTGTTACTTAGTCAAGTAATATAGAAAACTATTGATAATTCAGCGTTGATAAAAATCTAACCAAGCTGTATAGTTTTTAACCATTATATTCGATATCTAACCCGTTGTCAAGCCTTTTTGCAAAAGATTTAATCAAAATGCTTGAAATATCAACAGAGGCGGGGTATAATTCTTGCGAGGTGATTATATGAAAGAAAATAAAAACCCCATGGAGGAATACACCCCAAAGAGCTTAGGAGAAGCAATAAGCAAAGGATATAGAGAAGGAACAGAGTACAACACAAAGTTATCTGAAAGAAAGCACAGAATAGCGGAGAGACTAAAGCGGCTGCGATTTGAGCACAAAATATCTCAGTCCAAACTTTGCGAAGAAATTAAAGTCAACAGAATAACTTACTCAGGATATGAAGCAGAAAGAGCAGAACCAAGAGCAGAAGTCTTCGTAAGGCTTGCAGACTATTATGACGTCTCAGTCGACTATCTTGTGTGCAGAACGGACAACCCCAAGGGCTTGTATTTTGACAGCGAGGACAGCAGCGTTAGTGACCTGCAAAAGAAGATAGACGAGGTTCAAAAGCAGCTGGATGCACTCAAGCAAGGAAAGTGAAACACAGTTTGTGCGTCACTTATAGTTTGATATCAATCAAAGTTTGCTCCTTGATTTTTTATCGGTTGCGCCTAAGGCGCAATGCGGGGAGAGACTCCCCGCAACCCCTTCAGTATCAAAGTTTGTGCGTATACCACACCTTTGTGACATCAAAGCACGTTCCCCAACAGTGCGCAACGAAACCAACAGCGATTAAGGGCAACAAGGTTTGTGCGAAAGGAAAGTTTGCACGTCGGCTGACGCCGAGGAAGGTTTGAGCGGTGTACAACTTCTAAAACAGAGAGATGCCGCAGGCGGACAAGTCCGCTTGCGGCATCTCTATACCTGTTCTCAGTCACATTCATGGACAAATATTTGAACGGTGATTTTCCTTTTACCTGCTTATCTATTAGTTTCGAATCCTAGAACCGCAGCCAAAAATTTAAGGTTTAATATTCTTGCATCACAAGCTCCCGAGCACTCGGGGGCTTGTTTTGCTTT